>ULLJ01006335.1_pt1 | contig 16821 bp, 10 predicted proteins | sample 1951371 | NCBI WGS metagenome assembly ULLJ01 (sample SAMEA4835522, study PRJEB28245) | human gut metagenome | biome: gut microbiome; material: fecal sample | place: Denmark | collected 2008
GGAAGGGTGCTTGAATGCAGTGGGGATCATCCCATATTGACTGTTATAAAGAAAAGAAGTGGTGAATTTAGGTATTTTGGGGCTGACTTCAGAAGAGCTGACTCTCTTAGAGTTGGTCGTAAAATATGTGTATCGGATGGTGTGGATATATGGGGAGATAAAAAAATGTTTGATCCATATCTTGTTGGTATTCTAATAGGGGATGGGAGCTATGGTTTTGATAAGACTCCTGTCGTGTCTACCAGTGATAATGAGGTGTATGATTATATACGATCTAAATATGAGTGTTGTATAGAGAAACAGTATAAGACTAAGAACGGAAAAGACTATAGGGAAATAAGAATAAAAGGTATATGCCATGAGTTAAGGGAACTTGGTATATATGGTCAGACTAAAAAAAACAAAACACTTCCTTTAAATATACATTTATATAGAAGGGAGGATGTTATTATGATGATTAGGGGGTATTTTGATGCTGATGCTACTTTTTGTTCTAATAATGATAAAAGACATCATCGTATAAGTGTAGGATCTTGTAATAAACATCTTCTTGAAGAAATAAAGGATGTTCTTTTTAAATTTGGAATACATAGTACTATTTCTTATAGCCCATCTAAAAATCCAGCAGATAGATCTATTATTCTTGATTCATATGTATGTAATATATTGGATAAATTATCCATGTTTAAATATTGTAATATAATTGGAACAGATATAGGATATAGAAGAGAAAAACTTGATTCTATAAGGGAATTTAGTTCTAATTTTAGCACATTTGGTTCTTTTAGGTCAAAATATTTAGATGGAGTGATAATAGAAAGGATAGATAAGATAGAGTATATAGGAATTAAGCCTGTTTACAATCTCACTGCATCAGATACTCACACTTATATAGCAAATGGTATTATAACTCATAATACCGGAGGTAATGTAGAAAAGTCTCAAGATGCCCAGAAAATCATGAACTCTCCGGACGAATATGGATTCATTATAATGAATTATGATATTCTAAATAAGAGAGTTATTAAACCAACATGGCGTATATGTAAATCTGGATGCTTTGTTCCGGCCCAGATGTCTCATGCTTATGAAAAGAAAGAAACGACTCTTGATAAGTATCTTGGAGTAGAGAATGCTCCCGGTCTTAAGAAGATAAAAATAAAAGTTTCAGACTTTGATAAAAATACTGGAATAATAAAATCACGTCTTGATGAACTTGTCAAAAAGGATAGAGCTTTATACGTTCAGGAACGAATGGCATTTCCTTTGTCTATAGATGATTGTTTTCTTAATACGAATGTAAATAGGTTTCCTGTAGAAGATGCTTTGAAGCACAAAAGCCGTCTTCTTGAAGAAGGTAGGCCTGGTAAAACAGTGGATATTTATCAGATAGACGGCATGAAAATGGGGTATAATTTTAGTGATAAGCAGCTTGCTGATTATCCGTTCCAAGGTGGTAACATAGATGCTCCTGTTGTTATATATGAGGATCCACCAGAAGAAGGAGGTGTTTTTGATTACACTTATGTCTCATCGCTTGACCCCTATAAATCTGACAAGGCTGATACTGATTCTGTTGGTTCGTTTTATGTACTTAAAAGATATGTAAAAATCAACGATCCATTTGCTTATTGCATAGTAGCATCATACGCATCACGTCCTCCATCTTCCGATGATTTTTGTAGGAATTGTGAAATACTTCAAGAGGCGTATGGAGCTAAGTGTCTTATGGAGAATGCCGACCGAATGTATGAATTTTATCTTACGAGACGAAATAAGCAGCTTATGTTGCTGGAAGATGGCGAACGTCTTGCCGGTAAGATTATCCGTGCCGGAGCCCGTCAGAACAATAAGCTCGGTTTGGCTCCTACGGTTCCCAATCAGCGTATGCTTTTCAATACCGTTATTCAATATTGTTGGGAGGATGTTGTTGTTGGGTATGATGATGATGGTAATGAAATAACACAGAAAGGTATTTACCGTATCCCTGATATAGAACTTCTTGATGAGATCATAGCCTTCGGCCCCGGGACCAACACCGACCGTATCATAGCCTTCGGCCACGCTCTTCTTCTGGCTAAGTATTATGATGATATGGGTTACATGCCTGAAAGTACGACTCAGAAGGAGAATCAAAAGAAGAGAGAGCGCAAGAAGATAGAACAGGTCAAAGGATTTACGGTAAGAAGACATAACCCTTATAAAATGAGGTGACGAGAACAAATTCCTTATCTTTGTGAAAAATAGGATAATAGGATGGAATATTTCAATAGAGATCAGGCTTTTCCGGCCAGAGGAGTATTTTCAGGTTTGCCGGTACAGGCGATACCTACCAAGAGAAAAACCAAGGAGTGGTTTAAAGCCACTATGGATTCTCTTGAATTGATTGGTTTGAAGCAGCTTGATGAGAACCAGAAGTTCAAGGATTTTTATAGAATGATGGAAGGTAAGTTATCCTTTATGGAGCTGAAAGACGTAATTCCTTATCTTAAGGATGTTCAGTCTATAAGGGACAATGTAAATATTCCATCATTCTTACGTCATTATGATATAATAGGTACGATCGTAAACGCTTTTGTAGGATGGTTGGGCAACCTTTCTGACAAGTATAATGTAGTTGGATTGGACGAATCTGAAGTGAATCAGTATTCTGCCACGAAGGAGAATCTCCTTCATAATTACATTAAAGAGGAATTGGACAGAAGGGTTAGGCAAGAATTGTTAAATAGGGGATTGGATCCGGATTATAATAATTTTGCAAGCGAAGAAGAAAAGCAGGCTTATGCTCAACAGATACAAGAGGTGAAAGCATCTATGACCCCTCCTGAGATAGAGAATTTCATGAATACAAAATGGAAGACTGCCGAGGTTATATGGGGTTCTCATACGCTTGAAGCAGACAGGGGGCGTTTTTACATGGATGAGATAGACACCGAGAATTTCATCGACTATCTTCTTACCGGTCGTTGTTTTAGAAACTATCATGTAGGATACGACTATTATAAGCCGGAGAGGTGGTCTCCGTTGAATACGTTTTACTCTAAGACATTAGATAGCAAGTATCCGCAGTACGGTGATTATATTGGTCGTGTTCATTATTATACTGCCAATGATATTATAGTAAGGTGGGGGCATCTTCTTACGGCAAAAGACAAGCAAAAGCTTATAGGAGGTGCTGATAATTTCAATGGTACTTATAACAATGGTGATAATGGAAGCTATGTAAGTTTATCCAAATCGGCGAGTGTAGGGATGTTATATCAGAATAAGGTAATACCTTGGAAAGGATATAATGATTATGCTTCTATAAAAGCTTATGAGGATTATTACGGTATTCCAGCCGGCACATATACCGGATACGATAGTAATGGCAACGAATATCACAGAACCAGATTCATGCCAAATTTAGAGCATGGTAATTATTATAACCGTGCCCAGAGTTTAAGCGACGAGCATGTTCGTAGTGATTTGTATCAGGTAACTGAATCATATTGGGTATCCCCGGCTCAGGTGTATGTAATTACCTACCAAACTGAAACCGGATTAGTAACTACCGAAATGGTAACCGACGAGCTTCTTCAGGACTTTTTACAGGAAAATGGTATTAAGAAAATTACCAGAACCATGAGTAAGGGAATGGAGAACCCGGAGATTAATACCTATTTCGTAGATTACGTTCCACAGGTAAGGTACGGGGTTAAAATAAGTGGAGGTGCCCTCGCTCAGGACAACCTGTATCTGGATGGAGAACCTATCGATCACCAGATAAAAGGGGATAGCAACATCTATGACTTTGTTTTACCTGTTGCCGGATATATCGGTACTTCTATGGCTAACAGGATTCAGCCATATCAAATATTCTATAATTTCTCCATAAACCAGATAAACAATATTCTTGAAAAGGAGATCGGTAAATTCTTCTTAGGAGATATAAATCTGGTTCCGAGTGAATACAAGGATTTGGGTGAAGATGTGGCTGATATATGGGCAAACCTTCTTGATGTAGCTAAGTCTGTAGGTGCTCTTACATTAGATACCTCATCTCAAAACACGAAAGGTGGTGTCCCTTTCAACCAGTTTGCTGTCTATGATTTGTCCCAGACAGAGCAACTTAAAACAAGAATGGAACTTGCTGAATGGTCGAGGATGAAATGTTTTGAAATGGTTGGTATCACGCCTCAAGTAATTAACGGCCCCAACAGGTATGAGACCGCCACCGGGGTCCAGCAGGGCGTTACAGCATCTATGTTACAAACACAGATATACTTTGATAACTTCGGTTACTTCAAGAAACGCGCTTTGGATCTTCATCTGGCTGTTGCTCAACAATGTCAGGAAGAAGGAAAGGATATTTCTGTAATGTACACAAAAAGTGATCTTACCAGAGCGTTTTTATCTATAGGAACCGACGGTCTTAGTCTAAGGCATCTTGGTGTTCAGGCATTATCTAATTCCAAGAAAAGGGATGAGCTTGAGAAATTTAAAACTTTCATGTTGCAGCTAAATACAGCCGGAGGCGATATTTACGATCTTGCATCTATCTTCACATCAGATTCTATGGTGGAACTTATACAGAATGCAAGGAATACTCGCGCATACAACGAGCGTCAGATGCAGCAGCAACAACAGAATCAGATGCAGCTTAACCAGCAACAGATACAAGCTGAAGCTGCTGAGAAGGATAAGCAACGTCAGCATGAACTTGCTTTGGAAGACAAGAAAGGTCAATACAGGATACTTCAAGAGAAGATTCAGGCGGCAGGCAGGGCGGCAGACGCCAAGAGCGACGCCACCTCCCTCAACTTCCTGGCTTCTGTTTCAGATCAGACCGTAAGGCAAGCTGATATAGAAAGCAAGGAAAGGATAGAGGATAAGAAGCTCGAAAACGATTCCAAACTTCATGATGATGAAATGAGAATAAAAATGGAAGAGTTAAAATTAAAATCCAAAGAACTTGCCCAACGAGCGAGGGAAGACGCCACCAAAAGGTATGTAGCCGGAATCAATAAGAATTAAGGATTAAATATCCCCAAATTTCATTAGAAAATCTCTAATAAAATTTGGGGATATTTAATTTTTAGTGAAGATTAAACACTTATAAGTTTTTTGTCTGAAATATAGGTATTTAAATATTTTTGCAGTATGGGAAAATTAGAAAAAAATGGAATAGTAGAATTGGACGATATTTTTAGTATCGGTCCGGTCGATGATGTTTATAATAGGGAAGAAGATATTCTGCCTATTAATGGTAATGAACCGGCTAAAAAAGATGAGAAGCCTGTAGAAGAAGGTTCTCAAATTAAAGAAGAGCTGGTTGTTGATCCTACTCCTGATCCTAAAGAGGATAAAAAAGGAGAAGAGAATGTAGTTGACGTTAATCAGGATCAGGTAGAGACCCCGGTTGTCAATTACAGAAAAGTATTGGATGCCCTTTCTTCAAGGGGAATCATTCCCGATTTGAAAGATGTGGTATTTAGCGGTGAAAACGGCGAAGAGATTACTATCAATGATCTTGATTTTAGTAAAGAAGATTCGTTGTGTGATATACTATCTACAGTCCTTGAAAGCCAGAAAGAGGACATTGTTAAGGATAAGATAGATGTTACCTCTGTTTCTGATATTACTAAGAAGCTTATCCAGGCTGATAAGGCCGGCGCGAATATCGTTGATATTCTTAAGCAATATGATACGAATGTCGCTCCTATAGAAAAGCTTGACATTGAAAACAAAGCAGATCAGATAAAGATCGTTCGCCATTATGTTGATCTTCTTGGGTTGCCTAAAGATGAAGCTGATGAGTTTTTCAAAGGCATTATCAATAAAGGTGAAGAGTATGTTGAAGCAAAGGCTATAAAGTATAAGGCTGAGCTTGATAAGAGAATGGATGATATTATCCAGCAACGTACTAAAGAGGCTGCCGAAAAGAAGGCGAAGGATGCAGAAGATTTTAGAAGGTATAAGAAAGACCTTAAGTCTTCTATCCAGGCAAAGTATCAGCTAAATGACACTATGGTATCTAAAGCTCTTGATTTTGCCCTAAAACCTTCTGAATCGAATCCCGGAATTACCAAAGCATTTAATAGGGTAAGGGAGATGATGATGAATCCGGAAGAAGCGCCAGATTTGATTATGTTTCTTATGAACCCAGGAGAGTTCATAAAACAGAAGTCGAATCAAGCTGTAGTTGATGAGAAAAAGAAAATTTATAAGCTCATCAGCCATACAAATAAAGACAAGAGGGTGGCTCCGGTAGATGATAAAGGTGATCAAGTTCAAGGTGTGAAGTTCGATGAAATCAGTATAGATTAAAAATTAAAACATTTTTTCGTTCATGGCTAATGTACTTTTAACAAAAAATTTCCCGGCCACCATGAATGGTGACACGGTGATTGGATATACCGACGCTAAAGTCGTTAAGCAAAGTATCGTAGAACACGATCTTAGCTCTTTAGAAGATTGGTACTACGAAGATCCTGATAAGAACCATCTGGGTATGCTTGAGTTGTTTTCTAACATTACAAACTATCCTCTGCCTATGTATATGGGTATGATCAAACAGGATGCTACTATTACCGTAAATGGTATCAATGGTTCATTCCGTTATGATCTTCCGGTATCAGAAACGTATGAGGTGGTTACAGTAGAAGACACGTCTTTGAAATATGCAAAACCTGGTATTGATGAAAGCTTCTTCGAAATTGCGTTGAATGCACAATTTAAACAAGGAGATGTTATTACTTACGATGTGATTAACGGTTGCCAGGCCCTTATCTCTACAGAGCGTCCTCCGAAACAAGAAGGTGAGAACTGGAGATACTGGTGTAAGTTGTGGGGCCGTTCTCGTGCTAAATACTTCCCGAAAGACATGCTTCGTGCCGGTATTAAATACTGGAAGGTAACAAACGTTCTTGGTGAGTTCTCTACTCAGTTCTCTGGCGTAGGAGGTGCTTCTAAGGCCGGTTCTATGACTTGTGAATTTACGCTTGGTGGACACCGTGGTGTTGAAGGTGAAACGACTATGTACGCTGGTATTAAGTCTTTGGCTTATGCGGACGAACGTACACAGAATTTCATCGACAAAGCTTACCAGAAAGTTCGTCAGCTTTCTGAAATCAGAGGAGGTGATGCAAGTTATGCTATCATCGGTTCTCGTCTTGGTGACGGAAGCATTGATATGCGTACAGCTCGTGTAGCCAATACAGTATCTTTGTTCTGTTTGGCTGAATTGGCTAAGATGGAAGCATACGAACTTATGTTCATGCGCGGAGGTAGAGTCAAGGGTCATAATGGTGTTTTGATGAAAAACGAAGGTTTGTACCATCAACTTCGCCGTGGTTTCGTTATCTCATATGCACGTCCGGGCGGTATCAAGCGTGAACACTTCCTGGCTGCTGCCGACTATATTTTCCGTGGTCGTAGCGATATGCCGATTGAAAATCGTGTAATGAAATTCAAGGTAGGTGCTATGGCTTACAAGAACATCGTTGAAATCTTTCGTGATGAGTTCTTCTCTCAATTAGGTGCTTTGGCTCCGCTTATGGGTACAGAACGTATCATCAATAACCCGGTAACAGGATCAAACGATGCTCTTGAATTAGGAACTGTAAAGATCAAGGGCGTTACTATTCCGGGTATTGGTAAGGTTATTGTAGAACACGAACCTTCTTTGGATTACGTTGATATGGTAGATAGAAGCCAGTTGGTAGACGGCATGACTCCTATCACATCATATTCATGTATTATGGAAGACTTGACCGCTCCTGAATACTCTAATGCATTCGCCGGCATCCCTGCTTCAGCCGAAGCTCGTATTGGTAATATCAACAGCAACGTATTCTACGTTAAGCCTGATATCGGTTCTATGTGGTGGGGTTACGAACAAGGTAGATGGTCATCCAGGGTATCGGCTCAAGAAATTGTATCCAGCCATCCTCGTATGTCAGAACAATTCTGGTGCCACTCTGTATCGGCTTGTTGGGTAAAAGATACCAGCCGGTTTGTAACAATTGAATTGTTACCAAGCTCTTTGTAATCATAACTTTTAATATTAACTTGCGGTCGGCTTTAAAACCGGCCGCAAATTTTGTTTCTAACATAGTCTTTTCATATATGAAAAGACGTAGGGTATATAAAAAAATGGGAAAAAAGATTTTTGAAGAAAGCCATGAGTCTAAGAAACTGCTGGCTACCGTAGGAGGAATGAAGATATATTCCGACTCTATTTATGTTATAACAGGTAAGATGGATGAAGAAGCTCCTTCCGGATATCAGGAAAGAGGCATTTCCAAGACTCCTTTCCCTGGTAACAAGACAGTATCTTGTTGTGGATGGGATAAGGATCTTAGGGTGTATGATACCGGTTTCTTCATCAATTCAGTATGTTATAAAGGTTACTCACTTGAAGACAAGAAGAATGAAATGGATATGCGTATTAAGAATATTCGGTATCCGTTTGAAGAAACTGTCAATGAGGACCTGGACCAAAAGAACTTCGATTTCTGGGATTCTTACAGAATTGACTTGTATGATGGTCGTTTGTTCTACACTAATGACGTTCGTGATTTATTTGAGCTGTATATAGCTATTTTATCCAAGTCTCTTACTCCTAAAGAGGAAGACGGTAATCCGATGTATGTCGAATCTTATTATTGTGTAGAAGACAAGACTACGGCTGTAGATATCAGGAAACAACGTCAGATTGACAAGGCTGATATTTTATACGAGTTCATGAACAAACTGAAAGGGTCAGAGGCTGAAAGGAAAAGCATCTACGATCTGCTTTTGTATCTTGACATCATATATAGCGTAGAGCTTGATCAGAGCATGGTTCAATACATATTCACTAATTGGATTGACGCCAAGAATACGAACGTTGACATATATAAAGAAGCAAGCTCAAGGTTCTTATCCGACGACGAATCTTCGGAGGGAATGCAGGTGATCAAATTCCATCGTATGATCAAGGAAATGATCGAAGGGCTGGCTGTCACCGTCAACACCGACGGACTGTATCTGAATGGCGAGCTCCTGGGCGCCGACGCCATCTCTGCATCTATGGCTCTTGCTTCCAATAAGTCGATGTTAGAAACCAAGTCACGTGTTCTTGAAGCGTATAATGCTTTAAAGAACAAGCATAAAAAAATAGAAGGAGCTAAGTCTGATAAGAAGAAAAAAGGAAGATGAGAAAGGTTTTGATGTTGATCAATACGCTGATAAAAAGGAATAATTTATGAAAATCGTTGATTGTTATCTTCGGGCCTTACAGAAGGCTGAAGAAAACATGACCAACGGTGGTATAAAACTTGACAAGGCACGTTTTGTTCAGCTTTTTAATGACGAACAAAACCGCCTTGTTCGTTATATCCTTGATAAGAAAAACGAAGAGGATATACGTTATATACAAAAGTTGGTTGTGTACTCAAAAGAACTTGATAAGAAAGAAGATAAAGATAATCCGGAAAGCACTTTATTTTCATTGCCTTCTGATTTCTTCTCTTTTTCAAACATATCAGGCGTATTTACCAAAGGTGAATGCACGGTTACTGATTTTACCATGTGGGAGGCTAAGAACGAAAACCCGCATGAGCTTCTTGCCGACTTTTTTAACAAACCTGATTTTGATTTTAGGGAAACATTCTATACAATAGGCGAAGATTCGGTAAGGGTGTATAAGTCTGGTTTTGATGTAGACACCGTTTACCTTACATATTACCGCTATCCGAAGGAAGTTGACATCGAAGGATATATTAAATCCGATGGTTCTAATTCAACTGATATAGATCCTGAATTAGATGATAAATTAATTGGTATTATCCTTAACATGATTGAAAAGCAATTTGCTTTGAATGAAAGCGAATACGGACGTTATCAAATAGATTCAAACAACGTCCAATCTCCTTTGTAGCAGAAGAAAGGCATATCCTAAATTAAAGATTATCAAAAAGCATTAAGAATTAATTAATTCATAATGCTTTTTGTTGCTTATATGACTATCACTATTTTTGAGACAGATAACAGAATATTAATTTTTAAAATATTATAAGGCTATGGCTATCCATAAACCGTATGACAGACACATTATCTGTCCTCCGCACGCTAAGTTGGCGGACGTAGATTCTTTGTTGCTTCAAGAAGGTCAGATCGCTATCTATGATTTGGATGGTGAGCAGACTAAAGATGGTTTGAAAGCGTTGAAAGACTTGAAAGGATATCGTAAGGACGAACAACGTTTCCAGATCAGAATCGGACGTAATGAGATGGTGAACGACCGTGTATCTGATGATAAATCATTCTCTACACCTACGTTTGCTATTGACGAAATCATAGAAGTGTATGCTTCTGCTCCGAAGAGCAAAGAAATTAAAGTAGATGAGGTTATTTTCGGTTATAACGGAATTGACGACAATACCGCTATTACAGCAAGAAAAGGCGATCGTATCCCTATTCATATTAAGCTGACAGGACGTTTGTTCGAGCTTCGTGGTTATCCGATGGGTGAGGTGAATATCGATGATTACATCATTTTCGAAAACTGTCCTGGTCGTGAGGATATGTGTTCAGAATGTGATCCTTGCGAAGATGTTGATATTTTGGCTGCTATCTTGAAAACAATCGAACGTATCAAGAATCAGCCGATTGCAGGTGGTGGAAAGGTAGGTGATTTTGTAGAAATCCATCCTATCCATTCTTGTGACGAGTTGGAAAAAACTCCGGTGGAAACCGACATGAATTTCTATTGTATGGAAATGTGTGATACCGGCGACGCTTATGCTCTGGCTCAGCTTAAGGCTGCTTATCCTGGTTTGGATATTAAGAGAGTAGGACGTCATCTTTCTACATCTAAATATCAGGTGATGAAAGAAGGTGGTAAGCCTTCTGATTATACTCAAAAGCTGTCTTCTATCATGAAAGGCTGCGAAGAGTGCCCTGAAGGATATACTAAGGTAGACGGCGGTTTGATTTATGCCGTAACGTTAGAGGATGATGGTGTTGATCAGTCTACTGTAGTAGAAAGCATTAAGAATGCCGTTAGTAGCACTGCCGAGAAAACAGCAGCCCAAGATGGCGGCGTAGGTATGTACACTGTGGCCGTAAGCAAGAAACTGACGAAGGCTGATATCGATGCATTTGTAGAAACTAATCCGACTGCCACAGTAACGTTCGTTGCTAAAACAGCAGATATGTGTAGCAATCCTACTGTTACTACCGTTAGCTGGGAAGCATGTGGTTCTTGTAAGATTTCGAAAGAAGCTTATGAAATCACGTTGCCGGATGATGAATGTGGTAACAGTGCTAAAGAAGAATTGCAGGCAGCATTCCCGTATCTGACAATCGAAGATTACGGTACACCTGGTGGATGTCAACACAAATTCAAAACAACGGTCGTTACTAACATGGTTTGCGACGAATGCGATAAAATTTTCAAAGACTTCTTCGTATCTAAAGCTCCCGAATCTTATCGTGGACGTAACTGGAAACGTTTGGGTGCCGTAGCAGGAGATCAGTCCATTATCGCCGATCCGATTCCTAAGAACTGCAAATGCGGTATCTTGTTCCGTGGTATTGACTACATGATTTCTCCGTCCGACTGTTTGATTGACCGTCTGACATTCCAAGAAGGATCTGTTCGTATTGCTGTAAATGGCGGTTATCCGGATGAACAGCGCGAGGCTATCAGCACGTACTTCAACCCGATCCATACCGAATACAAACAGCACTGGGCTCCGCGTACTCACCTCGGCGCTGAATTGCTGGATAAGGAACGCGAACAACGTATGTTCTTCGACTTCCGTAAGACTCACCAAGAACTTATGGAACGGATGTTTACCAACGAAGAAACCCGCTTAGACCTGTTGGCTCCGTATGCTGATTATTCAGTAACGTTGAAGCCGGCACGTTACTCTAACGGCTTCGGTAGGGTAATTGATGATCATATTACAGTACACTTCCATGTACCGTACGGTGCTCACGAAGGTATTCAAGACCTTATGGATTTGTTAGCTGCTTCGGCAAATATCAAGCCCTGCAAGATTTGATTTTCCTTTTTTCTATATATCCCAAGGGGGAGGAGGCTGGTCCTCCACCCCCTTTTTTGTAATAAAATAATTTGAAATAGATCGATTTCATATGAACGGCGTGGATTCTTTAGTCGGTGCCTTAGGTAGGGGCATTGACAAAATAACCAACATAGTTGGAAAATGGGGTTCCTCCCAACCGGTAGATGACAGCAAATCCGGTATAAAAATAGGGGACAAAATCCACCAAGTGGTTGTGTCCTTAAATGGCTGTTATTGGTATCTTGACGAAGAAGGTAAGAAGCATCCTGTTTCTGGTATTCCGGCCACAACCGAATGGGAGTGGATTAACATAGCTGAGAAAGTTATCAAAGATTTCAAAACCTGTTACCGTACACCTGGTGGAAAGGTTGAAGTATGGAGTTGGTATCTTCTTAACGATCAGATGGATGTTCTTAAAGAAACCCATAGAATTACCGACAGTACCGACATGGATAATCCGGTAGGTAAGGTTCTTACTAAAATACCGGACGAATGGGTTATGATCGACTGCGATCTTCCTGATATGACAGAACGTGACATTACGTTTGTCAACAGATGTTATAAAACTCCTGATGGTAAGGTTGAAATAGAAGGATTAGAAGCCATAGATGATAAGATAAATATCAGGGAGTCTATTTATACCGTTATTCAGTCAACTGACGATAATTTCCCTTCCGGCCATGTTTTTAAGCTAATTCCGGAAAATTGGGTTAGAATGGTTTGTGACTTTCCTGATATGACAGAACGAGACGTAACTTACGTTCTTGAATGTTACACTACTAAAAAAGGAAAAGTGCAAGTAGAAGGTTTGGTAGCCATAGACAACATCCTTGGAGCCAGGGAAGAGGTTTATACCGTTCTTCAGTCAACCGATCCTGATATTAAGGTAGGAACCGTGATGGATTCCATTCCCGAAGATTGGGTGAGGATGGTCTGCGATTTTCCTGACATGACGGACAGGGAAATTGTTGAAGTGGACGAATGTTATAAGACTGATGGTGGCAAGGTCAATATAAAAGGCTATCAAGCTATTGATGCCGTTCTTGGTGTAAGGGGACAGTATTATTATATTGTTAAGACAACGGACGCCGCCTATCCTCAGTGGACGAGAATAGATAAGATACCTAACGAATGGACGAAAACCGAATGCGACTTCCCCGATCTTACGGAAAGACATATTATGTCCGTAGATGAATGTTATACTACTCCTGGTGGTAAAATACATCTTGGTGGATACAGGTCGGTAGATAGCATAATAGGAGTCCGGGACGAGTATCTTATTGTCTTAGAAACTACCGACCCTGATATACAAAGAGGCGCAACATTCAGCAAAATACAAGAAGGATGGCAACGTATTGTCTGTGATTTCCCTGATGCTACTACATCCGATACGGAAATAGTAGAAAACTGTTATAAGACGGAAAAGGGCAAGGTTCAGATCCGGACATACATAACAATGGACGGATACGGAAATACAAGGGAATTGAGACATATGGTTCTTAAAACAACCGATCCTGATTACAATATCGGATCCAATATTGATCAGATACCGGTAGGGTGGTTAAGTATCGAGTGTGATTTTGCGTCTGCTACACAGCGCCATATAAGGCAGGTGAAAAACTGCTACGTTTCTGATGCAGGGAGCATTTACGTTGAGGGAGAAATCGTTTACGACAATGACCTTGACATAGACAAGATGGCGCTGACAGTTATGGAAAGCACTGACCCGGCGATAGCCGTAGGGACGACGCTGGCCGCTATTCCTACTGGATATGTAAAGACAGTTTGTAGATGTAATTGTTGTAACCATTAAATCTTATTGTCATGAGTTGTAACGAATATTATTTAATAACATTGGAGTCTATACCGATTCCAGTCCGTCACAAATACACTAATTTAACGGATGAATGGTATGGTCCTGATGGTACTAAGTACGAAGATCCTAATACGATAACTAAGATCGAGCAGCAGGCTACAGATAATAATCGTATAGGGGATAATACCTTATATCAGAAGCTTATTGAAATACATTCTCAAGGTGAGTCAATAAAATCGGACATCGGAGATATAGGTTCGGTATTGGATTACATAAACGGGGAGGAAGTGTAATGGGAACCATATCAGATAAGTTAATGAGGATCATCAATACCAAAGAGGATATAAGGCAAGCCCTTATATCCAAAGGGTATGATGTACCTACTTCCATACCTTTTAAAGAGTATGCTAAAATGATATTAGACCTGCCATGCAAGGTAGATTCCTTCCCGGATATAGAAGGTATCGTAGCCAGATATTCAGCTTCCGGTCTTACCAATGAGCAGATGGCTGCCAATCCTGTATGGGTAGATAAGACAGGTAATAGTCATGACTTGCAAATGAAGAACTTCGCTTGGGGTGGAATGAGTGGAGTTGGTGGGTATGAAATGAATTTCAATTTATGGACAAACAATGTTCCAAGCATTCCAGATATTTCTATGTCTACGACGACTACCTCAGTTAGTGTAAGTGTTGGAAATTCTACTTATAATAACAATCTTATTTATATTCATATGAATAATTGGGATATAAATAAGAATCACTGGTTAAAGGTCACATCTACTTATGAAGATGGAGATCTCGTCTTTAAATTTTATAATGATAATAATAGTAAAAATATTGAATTGCCAGCTAACGGCTATGTAAACATACCTGCATATCCTGAATTTAAAGGCAATTATATGTATATCTCAACTACATCTAATAAGCAAGGTTCATTTACCATCGAACAACTACCCCTCTACCCCGGCGCACTCGTCTTTGACGGAGTAGACGATTGCGGTACCTGTGATAACTTCCCTATTCTGACCAAGGAAAAGGGATATACGGTTGTGGCGTTGAGACAGTGGGATCAGGATTTCTTGAATACAACTTTGACAGGAGGACTGTTGTCAACTAGGAATTATTCCACAGGAGAAGGTGTAGCATTTGAAAAAATAGAATCCTCAAATAAGGGTTATTGGAATTTAGGTGCTGGAGGTATCATAGATTTTGCAAAATCACCATTTACATGGCAAACATCAAAACAATATAATAATGTTGGTATTTTAAAAGGTGACAAAAATCATGGAAAACCATTATGTGTAGGATGTGGATTGTCTGGAGGCCAACAGTGTGGTAGATTTGCTATCTGGGAACTTGTATTTCTCGATCATGACGCCACCGAAGAAGAACTGACCAAGATCAAAGACTACTTCGTTAAAACCTATCCCTGGCTCTTTCCCGACCAGGCATGGACAGTGGTAGGCAAAACCAACGAGGACGAAGATCGTGCTACTATTGCCAACATTACGGGCAATGGTAATGATCTTGTACTGTCGAATTTTGGTTTTGCAGAAGGGAGTGGGTATGGGTTGTATGCTGAGAATTATGCTGGTGGTAGATGGGTTCAATCTACTGATAGAGCGGATTTAACTTGGACGAGTTATTCTGTAAATATAACTTCAGTTAAAGTTGCGTCTACACAGTTATATTATCAATCCTATCCTGAACAACCTTCTTTTATAGTTCCTTCTTATAAGATAAAAGTTTATGGACTGAAAGATGGTCAAACCCTATCTTATAGACAAGCAACTTCTGAAGGGCAACAATTATATAAAATATCAGAAGATGGAACTTATACATTACCGTCTTTTCCATTTAAAGCAAATGGAGATTGGTATGGATTTACCTTAAATAAGGTACAAGAATCCTGTGACATTACTATAGAGCAAATCCCCGAATACGAAGGATATCTGGTTACTGATGGGGTGGATGATAAGATAACTTCGTCTACATTTGAAATGGGTAATGATTGGACTGTAATAGGAGATTGGGAGCTTATAAATACAGGGAAAAATGACAATGCTGGTATTGTAAAATTTGATAGTATAGTCATTTATAATTATAATTATAATTATAATTCAGTGCTCATTAATATAAAAAATGGTAGAAATATTTTGATTCCCGATCAAAATACCGTTAATGCAATTTGTTCTGATGGCAGGATTTATTCAAAAGACTGGAAAGAATCTATTTATAATGAAGAAACGGAATCTACCAGTAAAAATTTCTTAACTATAGGATATTCAGGTAACGCATATACTAAAATTGCTTTCAAAAACTTAGCGATTTATCCTACAGTCCTCTCCAGGGAAGATTGTATCAAAGCATATAACTATTTACAAACTTTAAAAGCAAAATAATATGAAATTCATTATCATACCAAAAGAAGTATATGATTCCGTATCTGAAGAAAAGAAACGTGAATTAGGAACAGGTAGCCCAAGAGCGAGCGTAGACGGCTCTTGGGCTATTTTACACGTAGAACATTATGACCATCTATTTAAGTCTTTAGACGCGCAGGCTGATGACGATCCTCAATATCCGTATTCGGTATATGATAGCCCTTCTTCTGAGTTTGAATCTGTTCTTTCATCTAAAGAATGGGTGTCTGATGTTAATGACGAGTGTCTTTGATCTTGTTATGGTTGGGGCAATTACTATATTTGTAAAAAGTTGAATAATTAAAGCGTGTGGTAGCGTTATCTACCATATAATCATCATGTTTCAGATAATAATCGGATGCGTTTTGGCTAATATCCTTACGATAGCAATCATCGGTTTAGCCCTTTGACATACTCCCATAGCTAAAGCGAATGGGATTCTTGGATACAAGCGCAAGAAACCCCGATGTTACTATCGTTGGAATTACTCTTGCTCTCCAATTCGGAAATGCCCTTCCGAAGTA
>ULLJ01009150.1_pt1 | contig 16235 bp, 16 predicted proteins | sample 1951371 | NCBI WGS metagenome assembly ULLJ01 (sample SAMEA4835522, study PRJEB28245) | human gut metagenome | biome: gut microbiome; material: fecal sample | place: Denmark | collected 2008
TGCTCTTCCGACTGCCCGAGGCGCAGCTCGTCAAGATCATCAACCCCTTCCTCCTCGACCCAATAGCAAAGGGAGGACTCGGCCTCTCGACCAGCACGGTGGGCATCGTCTATGGCACGGTGGGCATCATCGGACTGACCTTGGGTGGCATCCTCGGTGGCATCGCTGCCTCGCAAGGCGGACTGAAACGCTGGCTCTGGCCGATGGTCTGCGCCATCACGCTCCCAGACCTCGTCTATGTCTATCTCGCCTACGCCCAGGACAGCGCGCTATGGATCGTCAACACCTGCGTCTTCATCGAGCAGTTTGGCTACGGATTTGGCTTCACGGCCTACATGCTCTACCTCATCTACTTCTCGGAGGGCGAGCACAGCACGTCCCACTACGCCATCAGCACGGGCTTCATGGCCTTGGGAATGATGCTGCCGGGCATGATGGCCGGATGGCTGCAGGAGCTCATCGGCTACCGCCACTTCTTCCTCTGGACGATCCTCTGCTGCGCGGCAACGTTTGTCGTCTGCCTCTTCATCAAGATCGACCCTGAGTTTGGCAAGAAAAAACAGCAGGGCTAAGAGAAAATAGTACAATGATGGAAAAGGGAAGCAATCTGGTAAGAGAAAGGGCTGCAAGGGCCTGGGAACGCCACCTCTCGTGGGTTCCCACGCTCTATCTGCTGCGCGGCATACCCTATGTCGCCATCCTCGCTCTCGTGCCCATCGTGCTCAACCGCATGGGGGTGAGCAATGCGGTCAACCTCTTCTGCTGCTCCTTGGCCCTCATCCCCTTCATCCTCCGCCCGCTGTTGGGCCGCTTCTCCCGCCAACTGACCGACTGCCACCATCTCATCCTCTACGCCGAAGTGCTGATGGGACTGATCTTCCTGGCGATGGGGATCGTGCTGCGGCTGAAAGTATGGCTTCCCGCCTTCCTCTTCCTCTTCTATGCCGAGGCCTTGGCGGCAGCCTTCCACGACGTGGGGATAGGCCGCTACTTCATGATCTGCTCCGAGCGTCGCTTCTACCAGCAGGTGCCCGCCACACGGGCTGCCGCCACCTGCGCCGCCTTTGCCCTGGCGCTGGGCATTCCCGCGATGGTGGGAGGCAACCTGGAGGTGATCCATCGCCGCATACCGATGGCGTGGAGCACGGTCTGCGAACTGCTGGGGGGGGTCATCCTCCTGCTGGCGGTCTATCATGCCGTGGTCCTCGTGCCGCTCGGCGAGCAACTGGTGCGCAAGCGCAACGACTACAAGGCGCTGCTGTTCGAAGACCTCCGCAAACTGACGGACCGTCGCTATTTCCGCTTCGAGATGCTCTTTCTGCTGCTCTTCCTCCTCCCCGAGGGGTTCTTCTACCGCGTCGGCATCCTGTTTCTTGTCGACCCCGGGAGCAATGGCGGACTGAGCCTCTCGCCACAGGAACTGGCCTTCACCCAGGGCACGGTGGGTGCCTTCGGCATGCTGCTCGGTTGCCTGCTCGGCGGACGCTGCATCCACCTCCACGGTTTCCGCTATTGGCTATGGCCAATGACGCTCGCCATCACGCTGCCAAAAGTGTTCTACGTCCTGATGGCCTACACGCTGACGACCAGCTTCTCCCTGATCACCCTCAGCGTCTTCCTGGAGCAGTTTGGTTTCGGCTTCGGCATCATGGCCTTCGTCGCCTACCTCGCCCACCTCTCACGGGGCTACCATCCCGTCATGTTCTACTCCTACTGCTTTGCCCTCGCCGCCATCGGCATCACGGTCTCGGGCGCACTCTCCGGCATCCTCGCCGACTACCTCGGCTACCGCATCTACTTCGCCCTACTGATGCTCCTCTCCCTCACCTCCTATCTCGCTGCTGCCTTCGTGCGCACCGAACCGATAGAGGGTCTGAAACTGTGAGCGAAGACAAGAGGGGCTGAACTTTTTCTCCCTGCCACTCGCTTTTTCCAGAAATTTTATGTAAGTTTGCATCCATGAAGCAATTATTGACCATCCTTGGGCCCACGGCAAGCGGCAAGACAACCCTTGCCACACGCCTTGCCTATGAGCTGGACGGCGAAGTCATCTCCGCCGACAGTCGTCAGGTCTATAGAGGCATGACGATCGGCACGGGAAAAGACCTCGCCGACTATGTGGTGGAGGACAAGCCGATCCCCTACCACCTGATAGACATCTGTGACCCAGGGACGAAATACAACCTCTTCGAATACCAGCGCGACTTCCTCCAAGCCTACGAGGACATCCGCCGTCGTGGATGCCAGCCCGTGCTCTGTGGCGGCACAGGGCTCTATATCGAGGCCGTGCTGCGGGGCTACCAGCTCTCGCCCGTGCCCCAGAATCCCACGCTGCGGGCGCAACTGGAGGGGAAGACGCTCGACGAGCTGACCGTCATCCTCCAGGACCTGAAGGCGCGCAACCACTCCACGATGCACAACCGCACGGATGTGGACTCCTGCCAGCGGGCCATCCGCGCGATAGAGATAGAGGAGTACAACCTCCATACGCCCACAGAGAACCGCCAGGTGCCACCCATCCCCTCCACCATCATCGGCACATGGGTCGATAGAGAGACACGCCGCGCACGCATCACGCGCCGCCTGCGCCAACGACTGGAGGAAGGAATGGTAGAGGAGATAAAAGGTCTGCTCAAGACGGTCCCCGCCGAGGACCTGATCTACTACGGCCTGGAGTATAAGTTTGTCACCGAATACGCCCTCGGCCGCACCACCTACGACGAGATGTTCAGCCGCCTGGAAATCGCCATCCACCAGTTTGCCAAACGACAAATGACCTGGTTTCGGGGCATGGAGCGCCGCGGCCTCACCATCCACTGGATCGACACACAGCGCCCCATGGCAGAACAAGTGGCGGAGGTGTTGCGCCTCATGGCATAACTTTTACGAACTGCGCCTCATGGCATAAGTTTTAGGAATACGTCTCATGGCGTGACTTTTATGAACAAAGGCATAAAAGCCACGCCACGCTTTATTTCCTCAATAAGCCCACAACATTCTGCACTAGGTTCACGGCCTCCTGCTGCGTAGGCTTTTGCTTCCGCGCCAGCAGCACCTGCACCAGGTAGGTCTTCCCCTTGCCGACCGTCACGATCTGAGCATAACTGATCGAATGGAGAGTAAACTCATTCGGCGTCACCACCGTGTCACGGACCACCTCCCCCGCAGTCCTCGCTATCGAATCGGTGGGGATAAACGGGACAGGATCGCAGTCGTAATAGATGGTTTCCATCTTCCTGGCCTTGACACAAGCGACGAGTTTGTTGGAATCCCGTTTCGTGCAAGCATCGAGCTGGTTGTTGGAAACCTGTCCCGTGCAAGTATCGAGTTTGTTGGAAGCCAGCTCCGTCACTCTGATCTCCATGCAGTCGTAATTCTCATAGTCATACACCTTGGCATGGCCTTCCACCACCTTGCAGATCCGATCCTGCAGCGAATGGTTAATACTGTCCGCCACCCAGCGCTTCTTTGACCAAAGGTCGTAGAGCGTATAATAACCATTGCGCCTCATCTCCAGCACACCAATCCGATTGTTGGCCGTGTGAAAGGCGAAGGAGTCAAACTCCGGTTTTACCAGCATTCCGTAACGATCGCGCAAGCCCACCTTCCCCGTCTCCTGGTCCTCGACGACGAGAATGCCCGGGTAAGCATCAAGGCGCTGACGGAACACCCTGGCAACATCCAGGCAACAGTAGGGATTGCTGCCAATAGCCATGCAGGGCAGCAATACGCCCAGATAGCCCACAGCGACTACATAGAAAGGCAGGTCCTTCACACTCCTGAGGAGTCCGCCACAAGCATAGGCCATCGCACAAAGACTGAGAGCGAGCATCGCCACACGCTCCACCCCCGCGTCAAACTGCGACAAGAAGAACGTGATCATGGCAACAGCCACCACCCACAGTTTCCCCATCGCCACACCACGGAGCCTTTGCAGCAGATAAAGACTGACCATGGGCGCCACAACACAAGCCAAGGCGCAAGCACGGTCGTAGAGGGCCAGCCCGAAATACAAGGCAAAGAGCGCCACCAACAGCAGGGCGCAGTAGGTCTTGGCCCGTCGGTCCGTCCAAAGCAACAGTCCCAACGCTTCCTTCCACGTCAAGTTGTCCACCATACCACCCTTGCGCATCGCATTGACGGCATAGGCAACGACAGGAAACAGTCCCAGCCATACTTTCAGCACCCACTGGAACACTTCCTCCCCTGGCTTGTCCGCCTCCATGCCCATCACGGCGTACGCCTTCGAGGTAACAAACCACATATGCACATCAGCATCCATCAACCATTTGAGTGCCATCAGTGCAAGAGCAACCAGCCCCGAGGCCCAAGCCTTTTTCTCACCCTTGTAAAGGGCGAACGAGCACACGATGCGAAACAGTACCATCAATGCCACTAGATTGACAGGGAAGTACGGGAACCAGCCATAGCCGAGTACCTTCACGACTATTGCCCACAAGAAGCAGATAGTCCAATCCAAACCATAAAACGCCTTCTTCATACTACTGTTAATTTCTTTTTTCATCATAATGATTTCCTTTGTTTTGATTTATAGATTTTATTTGTCATCTTATTGATTTATTGATTCATTTTGTCACCTTGACGATTTCTTTGCCAACGTGTTGTTTCTTTTGCTATCGGAGTCACAGCAAAATCTTTTATTGATTGAATATCAACGAATTAAGTATTTAAAAGGATGTAACTGCTAACGATTTAGAAACGAGCTATATTCTTTTTCTTTCACAACTTTGCAATATACAAAGAACGCTTTGTTTACGAGTGCAAAGATAAATCTAAAATCTGAGAAACTATCTTTTTTGCTCTTAATTTACATATTTTTAAGAGGTGAACATTGATTGTCTATCTCTTTTGTAAATTACGACATTGCTTTCAAGCCAAGACCTAAAAACAGAACCATAAAGTTTCAAAAATAAGCATAAAAAGTGGAATTTGTAGCATCTTCGACTAAAATCACCTTATAAAATGCTAAAATTTTGCCTATTTATGATAGATTATCGCAATAAATTATTATTTTTGTAGGGTAAAATGCAATAAAAATATGAAGTTAAATCGCATAAAGGCAGTTTTAGAGGAGAAAGGTATAAGCCAAACTTGGCTTTCCAAGAAAATGGGCAAGAGTTTTAGTACGGTCAATGCCTATGTGTGCAATCGTACCCAACCAAACCTTACAACGCTTCTTGAAATTGCACAAATATTGTCTGTGGATATGAAGGAACTTATCTCGGACGAGAAAGAACGTAGTGCTAAATAAAAGACAAAACATAATGGAACAGTCACAATATAACTTTTTGTTCTCGTTTATCTGGAACATAGCCAATGACGTACTTGTGAACGCTTTCAACAAAGGCGATTACAAGAAGGTCATTCTGTCTATGTTGGTGTTGCGCCGCATTGACGTGCTGCTCGAACCGACAAAGGATGCTGTTATACAGATGAAAGAACAGCTTGACAAAAACAAGATAGAAAACCAAGCGCCAGTGTTGTATGACATTACTGGCTACCCATTCTACAACACCTCCAAGTTTACGATGAAGACGTTGAAAAGCGAGATAGACCCTCTTCGCCTTAAAATGAACTTCATTGAATATCTGAACGGCTATAGTAAGGATGTGCTCGACATCATCGAAAAGCTGCACCTTCGACAGGTTGTTGACAACCTCACGGAAGCGGAGCGTTTGGGCAGTATCATCGAGAAATTCACGTCCGACAAAATAAACCTCAGCTCAAAGCCTGTCTTTGACGGCGAGGGCAATCTCTTGCATCCTGCTCTTGACAACCACACTGTGGGAATGATGTTTGAGGAACTCCTGCGACGTTTCAACGAGGAGAACAACGTGACAGAGGCTGGTGAACATTTCACACCAAGAGACTACGTGAAACTGCTTGCTGACCTCGCCGTGCTTCCTGTTGCCGACAAAATTAAGGCTACGACATACAGCGTGTATGACGGAGCCTGTGGCACTGGCGGAATACTCACCATTGCGCAAGAGCGCATCAAGCAGATTGGCAAGGAACAGGGAAAAGATGTGGCAATCAACATTTACGGACAAGAACTATTGCCAGACACTTATGCCACTTGCAAGGCAGACCTTATGATTTCGGGACATATCAAGTCGTTCCAATACAACTACGCTGGTGAGGAACGAGAGTATATCGCTTTCGACTCCACTGTTTCTCGTGACGGTCATGCTGGAGAAACATACGACTTCTGCATCTCCAATCCTCCTTTCGGTACTCCGTGGAAAGAGGACTTGAAGAAACGTGGATTGAAGGAGACAGAAAAGGCAAAGTTTACGGACTCTCGCTTTAATATCGCTATAGGCAATGGTGAGAACCGCAAGGAGATAACTTTCTTGCCCGACATCGGTGACTGCCAGATGCTGTTCCTTGCCAACAATCTCAGCCGAATGGTGGATGACACGGAAATGGGTACGAGAATCGTGGAGGTGCATAATGGTTCCTCACTTTTTACGGGCAATGCAGGAAGCGGAGCAAGCAACTTGCGCCAGTACATCATCGAGAACGACATGCTGGAGGCTATCATAGCCATGCCCGAAAACGACTTTTACAATACAGGTATCGGCACATACATCTGGATAGTAACCAACCGCAAGGAGGAACGCCGCAAAGGATATGTGCAGTTGATTGATGCAACCGACATCAAGTCTCCGTTGCGCAAGAACCTTGGTAAGAAGAACTGCGAGACTAACGAAGCGGACCGCAACGAAATTGTCAAGATACTACTCGACTTCAAAGAAACAAAGAAAAGCAAGATCTTCCCGAATAAGGAATTTGGCTATTATAGCGTGACCGTGGAGAGACCTCTTCGCCTTGTTTATGAGAACCTTGACGAAATCGCACTGCCCGACTTAAAAAACAAGGGCGATGTGGAACTTTTGCAGCGAGTGGTTGAGGCATGGAAAGAAAATTTGGGCGGTCATACCGTGGGTGATTTCGCATTGTTCTTGATGTTGGAACAGATGAGAGTGAAAGTGCCAGCGTCAAAGGTGAAACTGGTGCGCCAGTATCTCGGCAAGCACAATGACAAGGCTGATGTTTGCTTCACTAAGCCGACAAAGCGTGACAGTGCGGTCGTGACAGACCCTTCATTGCGTGACACAGAGCAAGTGCCGCTCCTCTACCCTGGAGGCATTGATGCCTTCATGGAAAAGGAAGTGCTGCAGTATGCGCCCGATGCGTTCTACGATGCTGCAAATGTGGTTGTTGGCTATGAGTTGTCGTTCACCAAGTACTTTTACAAGCCTGTAGAACTGCGCACTATTGTCGACATCACAACCGATATCAACGGCATAGAGGGCAGACTGAAAGGCGTACTTAAAGATATTTTAAACGTCTAACCGTTAATGGTATTTGTGTATGAAAAAATATGAATCATATAAGGACAGCGGTGTGGGATGGATTGGAAAAATTCCGAGCCATTGGAGTTGTGTGCCGTTCAGACGAATAGCCAAAGTGCAATGCAACCTTGTGCGTCCTTCCGAAAACTTGACTATGTTCCAAATTTCTCCCGACTCTATTGAAAAGAATTCGGGGAAAATTATCAAGACAAGAACTGTGGAAGAAGCCAAGGTTGACAGCGACAATCACAGATTTTACAAGGGACAGATTCTTTACTCTAAGATACGTCCATTGTTGAATAAAGTGACCATTGCTCCATACGATGGCTTGTGCAGTGCCGACATGTACCCTATAAGTACAATCGAAAACACAGAATATGTAATGTATTATATGCTTTCAGAAGCATTCCTCTCTTCTGTCAAAAATATAGTTGCAGACAGAGTGAAAATGCCAAAAATCAATCAAGACGAGCTGAAGAATACGGATTTTGTTATTCCTCCGTTTTCCGAGCAACAAGTCATAGTTGACTATTTGAAAGACAAAACCCTCAAAATTGAACAATATGTTTCCGCAAGAGAGAGAGAGAGAGAGAGCTGCTTGACAGTTTAAAGCAATCTGAGATTGCAAATGTCGTCACAAAAGGTTTGAACTCGAATGTTCGTATGAAAGATTCGGGCATACCTTGGATTGGCATGATTCCTGAGCATTGGGAAGTTAAGAGATTGAGACATTTCATCAAATTTGTTTCTGTAAAAGGTCACGGAGAAAAGCCTTTACTCTCTGTAACGCGTGAGCAAGGTGTTATAGAAAGAAATGTAGAGTCTAAGGAAGAAAACCATAACTTTATACCAGATGATTTAAGTGGATACAAACTTGTACGAAAAGGACAATTTGTAATAAACAAAATGAAATCTTGGCAAGGCTCTTATGGAGTTTCTGATTATGAAGGAATAGTAAGCCCTGCATATTATGTATGTGATTTGACATTTCCATGCAAGAAGTTCTTTTCAATGGCAATTAGAAGCAAGGCATATATTCCTTTCTTTACGCAATATTCTAAAGGTATAAGAGTTGACCAATGGGATTTGTCACCAATAGGTTTAAAAAGTATTCCTTTCATAGTTCCACCAATTGAAGAGCAGCAAGCCATTGTCGATTACATTGAAGCGAAGCTATCAAAGATAGACAGTTGCATGGCAGACCTTCAAGCGGAGATAGATTATCTCAAAGAGTTTAAACAACGTTTGATAAGTGATGTAGTAACAGGACAGATATGCGTGGCAAAACCACAGAAAGGAGAACAGCAATGAACAAGGAACAGCAAGACAGAGCAATGTTTGTGTCGTTCTGTATAGAGCAATACGCAAAGGCAAAGAGTATGGCTGCTGAAGATGTGGTGAACTTGTTTGAGCAATACGGCATTGCAGAGCATTTCTGCGAGTTCTACGATGTACTCCATACACAAGGCGGTCAGTGGCTAGTTGAAGAAATTGACAAAATGATAAACGAAAGAAGAAAATGAGCAAAGTATATCATGGAAGTATTGAGGAAGTTAAGAGTCCAGAGATACGTCAGCCAAACCGTTCTCTCGACTATGGCTCTGGCTTCTACACAACCACCTCTTACGAACAGGCTAAGAAATGGGTAGAGCGAAGAATGAAAGACAAAGGAGTGTCTGTCGGCTACATCAATGTCTATGAGTTGGACGATGATGTTGTAAAGGACATGAAATCACTTTTCTTTAAGAAGCCAACAGAAGAATGGGTGAATTTCGTAATGAAAAATCGTACCGAGAGGGAGTTCTGCCACGACTACGACATTGTGTATGGTCCTTGGCAGATGATAGCGTTTATACTCAGTTCACACTCTATGAAGGTGGCATCATCAGTATGCCTACTCTCATTCAAGAGTTGAAGACATATAAATTGGTTGACCAGTATCTTTTCCATACGGAGAAGTCGCTGAAAGCCATTAAATTTGTAGAATCAAAAATCATCAAGATATGAGTGCAAAGATAACACAGGACAACCTGTATATGTTGCTGCCATTAAAGATAGGATGGCTTGCCCCTTGGCTCTCAGAAGACAAGGGCATAAGCCTTACGGATGCAATCAACCGTATATATCGCTCAAAACTCTATAAGAAGCTATCCACCGAAAGTACCCAATACTGGCACTTGGGACCAGTGGACTTATACAATGAGCTGAAGAAAGAATTTTAAACAGAAGAAGTTATGCCAACAGACATATCAGAGAAGGAACTCGAAACAATACTCGTCAGCTATCTTCGTGACCACCAAGGTTATGAGGAAGGCACGTCCAGCGACTACGGAAAGGAGTTTGGACTGGACACGGAACGAGTGAAACGATTCATCCTCTCTACACAAAAAGAAAAGGTGGAGAACACGGCGTGTTTCACTTCTCCTACTGAAGAACACAAGTTTTTCAGTAGGCTCAGTGCAGCCCTAAGCAAGCGTGGTGTGACAGACGTACTGCGAAAGGGTTTCAAGTACATATCCGAGATATTTGATATGTATTATCCAACTCCATCGGCACTCAACCCAACTGCACAGCAATACTACGACAAGAACATATTCTGTGTAACCCGTCAGCTCTATTACAGCAAGGAGAAAACGGATAGCATTGACGTGTACATTTCATTGAACGGTCTGCCAATCATGACTATGGAGCTGAAAAACCATTATACAGGGCAGACCGTGGAAAACGCCATCAAGCAATATAAGGAAGATAGAGACCCGAAAGCAGACCCGACGGCACTAATTTTGCAGAAACGCCGTTGCGCCGTACATTTTGCCGTGGACGATGACGACATCATGATGTGTACGGAGCTGAAAGGCAACGCCTCATGGTTCTTGCCATTCAACAAAGGCGTGAATGGCGGTGCAGGTAATCCTGTTAGCCCAAATGGAGTGCGCACAGCTTACCTGTGGGAGGATGTTCTTAGTAAACGTTCTCTCTCTGACATCTTGGAGAACTTCGCCCAAATCACTTTTAAGGAGAAAGAAGTAAAGAACAAGAAGACTGGCAAAAGAGAAAAGAAGACAATAGAGAGCATCATTTGGCCTCGCTACCATCAGCTCGACTGTGTTCGTCAGCTTCTCAAAGCCACTCGTGAAGGTGGTGTCGGACAGAAATTCCTCATCCAACACTCGGCAGGCAGTGGCAAGAGTAATTCCATCACGTGGCTTGCCTACCAGCTTGTGGGATTGCTTGACGGCACTACCCCTATATTAGACACGGTGATAGTTGTGACCGACCGCGTAAATCTTGATACCCAGATTCGAGACAACATCAACTCCTTCAAGCGATTGTCTAATCTTGTGGACTGGGCAGACTCTTCGCAGACATTGAAGGATGCCTTGCAGGATGGCAAGAAGATTATCATTACCATCGTGCATAAGTTCCCATATATACTCGAAGCTATAGGCTCGGAGTTGAAAAACAAGCACTTCGGCATTATCATTGATGAGGCACACAGCAGTCAGAACGGTTCGCTATCTGCCAAGATGAATATTGCCCTGTCGGGAAACGTAGCAAAGAACGAGGACGACCTTGAAGACAAGCTCAACACAATAATCGAGGGTCGCAAGATGGTGAAGAATGCCAACTACTACGCATTCACGGCAACACCAAAGCCAAAGACTTTGCAAATGTTCGGTACACCATGTCCACAGCCAGACGGCAAGGTGCAATATTTGCCGTTTCATGAATATACAATGAAGCAAGCCATAGAAGAAGGTTTCATTATGGATGTGTTGAAGAACTACACGACATACGCCAGCTTCTACAAAGTGATTAAGACCGTAAATGGCGACCCCGAGTTTGACCAAAAGGAGGCTCAGAAGAAAATCCGTGCGTATGTGGAAAGCCGTCCCGAGACGATTAGGCAGAAAGCAGCAATCATTGTCAACCATTTCCATACGGCTGTATTGGACAAAGGGAAAATTGGCGGACAGGCAAGGGCGATGGTAGTGACCAGTAGCATATTGAGAGCCATTAGTTTTTACTATGAGATTGAGACTTTGCTGAAGGAACGCAAAAGTCCATACCGTGCTATCGTGGCATTTTCGGGAAGCAAGGAATGGAACGGCAAACAGGTGACGGAAGCCGACATCAATGGCTTCCCCTCAAAGGACATAGAGGAGAACATGGGTGAAGACCCATATAGAATATTGGTAGTTGCCGACAAGTTCCAGACTGGCTACGACCAACCTTTGTTGCATTCCATGTACGTTGACAAGGAACTCTCGGACGTGGCAGCAGTGCAAACCCTGTCACGCTTGAACCGTTGCCATCCGCTGAAAAGAGATACATTCGTGCTCGACTTCTACAACGATACTGACAAGATACAAAAGTCATTCCAGCGGTTTTACAAGACAACAATTCTGTCGGATGAAGCCGACCCAAACAAGCTCAACGACCAAACAGACGAGATAGAGAAATATAACATCTATACAGAGGAAGAGGTGCGTGACTTGAATACCAAATATTGGAACGGCGTAGAGCGTGAGCAGCTTGACCCGATAATCAACAAGTCGGTTGAGCGTTTCAAGCTGTTGGACGAGAACTCGCAAATCAAGTGCAAGAGCAGCATCAAGGGATTCTTGCGCTATTATCCGTTCATTGCAGCCGTAACACCATATTGCAGCAAAGAATGGGAAATGCTCAACACCTATTATATGTTGCTGGTACATAAGCTGCCGAAACTGAAAGGCGAGGACTTCACTGATGGTCTGGAGGAATGTATTGACCTCGACCAACTGCAAGTGACAAAGATGAGCGAACGGAAGATAGAATTGGAAAACAAGGACACGGAGGTTGACCCTATGCCAATGGGAACAGGCAAAGGAGGAAAGAAAGAGCCAGAAATGGCTAAGCTCAGTGACATTCTTGAACAGTTCAACGACATTCACTGGCAAAATATTGAAGCTGTGAAAGTTCAGATAGACAGTCTTCCAAACCGCTTGCAAGCTGACCAGAACTTTGTCAATGCAGCGAAGAACAGCAACAAGGAAACCGCACAAAAGCAAGGATTCACTTCCATGATGGGCATCGTCATCAAGATGATGAGTGAAAGTACCGAGTTCTGCCGTCAATATCTTGACAACAAGAACTTCCAGAATGCCATCAATGAAAGGGTTTTCCAACAAGTGTATAGCAAAATATCACAAGGACTATAAAACAAGAAAAATATGAGCAAAACTATTATAAAATATTTGTTGGCTTTATGCCTTATATGTAATGTTGGCAATGTGTTTGCACAACATCGTTATTATTGCGAGGTAAAGGGTATTGAGAAAGACCTTTCTTCTGGTCTAAAAATCATATTCGATTTCGGCACAAAGGCATCATATAACATTTGGGGAGACCTCAGCAGCAAATTGAAATTTGTGGATGAAAATGGTGAAGAAATCAAACTCAACAGCATGGTCGATGCCGCAAATTATATGGTTGATAAGGGGTGGAACTTCCAACAAGCCTATTCTTCTGCTTATGGCGGAAAGCCTATAATACATTGGATTTTCTACAAAGATGCCGAAAATATGGATAAAGCCAGAGAAGGAATTATGACCAAGACGGAATATCAGAAACTAAAGAAGTAAAGCTATGACGGAAGAAGAAAAGAAAACGTTGGTTGATGCGGTAAATTGCAAGTATCCACATCAGAACTTAACGGAGATTTATTACAATATAGGTAGAGCATTGCCTTTTACTGCCCAAAGATTTCCTGACGGAAGAGTTTCAGACTGGTATCGTAATCAGTATGTGGAGGTTGTACGAGTAGAACCACATGGAAGAGGTGGTAAGTTTGGAAATGTATTTGGTTTTTATTATCGTAATGGTGAAAGAGCTGATGCTTATGAGAATGACCCAGAACACAGTTGGTGTACAAAGGATGATACCGAACCGCAACCAATACCATGTTGTGGATGTGGCTCATGGATGTTGTTGGACATCATAGGTGAGAAGACAACAGAATCAGTTAAGGTTCTCGGTCTTGATGACAAGATTGGCTTTGGTAAATATAAGGATATGACTTTGAAAGAGGTCATCATTAAGGATTGGCAGTATGTCAAATGGGCGATTATAGATTCCCAACACTTATATACCGATGTCGATAAGGTATTGGAATATCATATGGAGAATAGACCAACACTTGGTCCTAATGATATAATGAGCTTCGGGAAATATAAAGGAAAGTCCATTGAGGAGGTTTGCAAAACAGACCGACAATACCTTATCTGGCTTTCACAAAACAACGATTCTTTCAATCTTGATTGGGAAAAATTCAAGTAATCAAATTATAATGTAGATATGAAGAGATTTATGTTAATATTTTGCTCCCTGCTTATAACATTAGGAGCGACTGCACAAAGTAAGTTAGGTTCGCAAACTACTAAGATTGCGAAAGATTCGACATTGATAAAGATACATGACCTATTGGAAGACGTGGATTTCCGCATACACGGTCTTGACAGATACAAACTCTATCCAACAGAGAACATCTACAACTTTCTACAATTAGACACAAGTACGGGGAAAATAGATGTTGTGCAATGGTCGTTAGATGATGGCAAAGAAGGCTCTGTTACCCTTAACGATGAAGATTTGTCTCTTGACACAGGGTGTGGAACATTTGAATTGTATCCAACAAAGAATATGTATCAATTTATCCTTTTAGACAAGGTTACAGGTAGAAAATGGCATGTCCAATGGGGATTTGAAGCAAGCAAAAGGTGGATTAAACGAATATATTAGCTTTGGCAGAATATGGCAATAATTTGTTTGATAGTATTCTTTGCATTGGCTATCTTCATTAAATTGAAGATGCCAATGTGGAAAGGTAAATATTCCGAGAAGTTGGTGCATAAGAAAATGTTACAACTACCAGATGAGTACACAATTTTCAATGATTTTTTGTTTGAGAGTAATGGACACTCAACTCAAATTGACCATATCGTTGTGTCACCTTATGGGGTATTCGTTATAGAGACAAAGGGTTATAAAGGCTGGATATTAGGTGGCGAGAATTCTGAATATTGGACGCAGGTCATCTACAAAAGTAAACACCAATTTTACAATCCTATAAAGCAGAATGAGGGACATGTAAGATTTCTTCGCCATTTGCTTAAATGTTCTGTTGACATTCCGTTAATTCCGATTGTTGTTTTCAATAATTCAGCAGAGTTGAAAGTTCATGTCAGTAACCATATAGTTGTAAACAGATGTAATTTAAATTGGGCAATATCTCAATATCATGACATTATTCTAAATGCTACACAAGTAGATTGGATTGTCAATACTATTCAACGATATTACACAATAGCTGACAAGGAAGAAATAAGACAGCACAAGCATAATGTTCACGACAGGCAATATAGAGCAAAGAGTTTAATAAGGCAAGGCGTTTGCCCACAATGTGGTGGTCAGTTAGTTTTACGCAAAGGAAGATATGGCTCTTTTTATGGGTGTTCAAACTATCCTAAATGCAAGTTTACACTAAATAAATGAGAGGGGAATATATTAAGTTTATTTCCCTCTCATTTAGTATAGTTAGTTTCCAGAAACTTTATTTTGAGCTTTTGATAGCCCGTTTTATGCGATGTGATTCTTGCAAAAGCTTATTGGCTATACTATCTTTATAAGCAGCCATTTCAACCATTTCATGATGATGGCGAATAGAATCCTCGTAGGCAGTAACACGATTTCTTACATCATCAATAACTTTCTCATCTCGGCAAACAGAAAAATGCTTTTCGATGTAGTGAATATTCGGGTCGTCAGATGGAAGCACCATCTTCAATGCCCGATACTTCAAGTCTGCCTCCTCCCAATCTTGGTGCTCTCGCCATTGGGTGAGATTGCCCCAAATAGAGAAGATAAGGGATAGAGCCAAGCCCCCGATGAAAAGAAGAACATACTTTGAAGTTGGTTCTAAGCGGTGGGTGACAACCTTCTTTTGAGGTGTGTAACCTATTGCGTGAAGTTTGTCCTGCACAACTTTTGATGTGTCATTCAGTTCTTGTTTCACCTGATTAATGGTATCAAACAAGAGTTTACTTCGCTGTTCCTCTTTGCTTACTTCTTTCTTGGTAAGGTCGATATAGACGCATATCGCCTCTCTTAATTTTGCTAATTTGTCAATAGTTTCCTCTTCTCTTGCGGATACAGAAAGGATGGCTTTTTCAAGTTTGCTTGTATCAACACTTGCAGGGCTGAGAACTGTTTCCGCTCCTGCGTTCTTAGGTGAGGCAGAAAGTTCATCGACTTTCTGCTCCAATCTCTCAACTGTGACATAGATGGCTTCCAACATTTCTTCTTTCTTCTTTCATATTTCTTTTGTTGTTTGAATGGTTTGTAACTTGCATCAAAGGCTAAAGCCTCTTCTGCGTTTCCTCTTTTTCTTCTTGGTGGATTCATCCTCTGGGAATGACTCATAAGTTTGGGCATTAGACGGAGCGAACAAGCCGATGGAAGAAATACCGTCCCAAGGGTCCTGGCTGCTCTCCGATATGGATGGCACCTGCTCATTCTTGCGACAGCCCTGCTCATATTGCTGAGCAGAGCTGGCTTTTGCTGATAAAAGGTTCTCCGTTCCCTCAAATCTCGCATTCAGCTTGCCAAAGCTATAGCCTCGGCTAATCTGCGTACCCTTGAAGCTATATCCATCCTTGCTGAAACGGATGCCTTGTACCTTGGTTCGCTCCTTGTCCTTATAGACAAACTCCAAGAGAACACCTCGCTTTGCAAGTTCATTTTTGAACTTTTGCCAATTTTCTACGACTTTCAAGGCATCCTTGACTGCATTGTGAATCTCATATTTGGCACGCTCAG
>ULLJ01009135.1_pt1 | contig 15817 bp, 7 predicted proteins | sample 1951371 | NCBI WGS metagenome assembly ULLJ01 (sample SAMEA4835522, study PRJEB28245) | human gut metagenome | biome: gut microbiome; material: fecal sample | place: Denmark | collected 2008
GATGTATTCGAACGCTTTGTCAAGCTAAACAGCTTTAAACAAGGCACGGGCCTCGGACTCTCCATCTGCACCATGATTGCCGAGAAAATGAACGGAAAAGTGGGCGTCAGCTCTATTCCGGGGAAAGGTTCCGAATTCTGGTTCGAAATACCCTATCAGCCTGCCGGAAGCCAACCTGCATAGAAAAGCCCGCCACTGACATGAACTCTGTCAACGACGGGCAACCTAAACCATCACCGATGCTATCCTGACTCACAATACCTATCGAAGCCTAAATCGCAGTTTTCCACTCTGCACCAGTTCTTCATGAGTGATACGATATCGGGACAGTTTTTTTCCTCCCAGTTCCATTTCACGGATATAAAGCGACTCTGCCGACGGGCGTTCCGTCTCTATCACCAGTTGGTCGCGTCCCCAATACTTAGGGTCGAGCTTTATGGTCACCTTATCAAATACCGGAGTAGACAGCGTATAAGCCGGTTCTCCGGGACAATCCGGATAAAAGCCCATCATATTGAAGATAGCCCAAGCGGACATCGTTCCGGTATCATCATTGCCGGGAATTCCGTCGGGGGCATTCTTGAAATACTTCTGCAAAAGGCGGTGCAGCTCTTTCTGCGTGCGCCACTCCTCACCCTTGAAATAAGAAAAAAGATGGGCGTATGCAATGTCCGGTTCGTTGGCAGGGTCGTACAGTCCTTCGTCGAACACACGCTGAAGCTTGTCTACGAACGGCTTCTTTCCACCCATGAGCCGGGCAAGCCCTTTCACATCGTGGGGAACATAGAAAGTATAGTTCCAGGCACAACCTTCGTGAAATCCGGGGTTCGGCTCAAAGTTCTCTCCCTGCCTCGGGTCGAAAGGAGCATAGAATTCACCGTTAGGCAGGATAGGACGGAAAGTACCGTACTCCTTACAGTAATAATGCTTGTAGCCCAGCGAACGTTCGTGGAACAGACGGGCATCCTCCTTCTTGCCAAGCGCAGCAGCTATGCGCGACAAGGCATTGTCGGCTATATAGTATTCCAGGGCATGTGAAACGGAATTGTCATACTGCTCCCGCAGGGGCACATATCCCAATGACACGTAGTCGTCATTGTCCGGACGGAGCAGGTTCTCCGCTCCCGGCAGGGTGGCTCCCTTGCGCATGGCCTCGTAGGCCAGTTCTATATCAAAGTCGCGCAGACCTTTCAGCCAGGTGTCGACGATGACGGGAATGGAAGGGTCGCCTTCCATGGTCAGCGTCTCACGTCCGTAGAGTTCCCATTTGGGAAGCCAGCCGTGTTCGCGGTACATGTCGAGCATGGAGCGCACCATCTGCAATTGCCGTTCGGGATATACCAGCGTAAGAAGCTGGTGCACATTGCGGTAAGTGTCCCACAAGGAAAAGACGGTATAACGGTCTCCTTTGGTGGTCAGAATTTTGTCACTCTCCATAGCAGGATATTCCCCGTTCACATCTTGCAGGATATTGGGATGTATCAGCGTATGATAGAGTGCCGTATAAAAGACGGTTTTCTGCTCTTCCGTACCTCCTTCCACAAGGATGCGCGAGAGGTCATCGTTCCAGCGGCGACGGGCTTCCTCCAGCACTTGGCTGAAATTCTTTCCCTGCTGCTCGGTATCCAGATTGAGCCTGGCATTCTCTATACTCACAAAAGAGACTCCCATCTGTACTTCCACTTGCTCGCCCTCTTCGGTATGGAATGTAAGGTAAGCGCCGATGTCATCTCCTGCCAGCTCTTTCCCGTAGCCGGTGTAAAGTTTGTAGCGTCCGTTATCGGGATCCCATTCAGCCTCCACACCGGTCATGGGGCGTTGCTTCTTCCAGTAGCCCGAAGCGGCAGGCTGCTTGTTGACACGCATCACAAAGTAGATGGGGAAAACGGCCTGCGGGTTGTAGCAGAAAGTACCCAGCAGCTTCATACCTTCAAACTCGCACTCACCCGTCCGGCGCAGAAAAGCTCCCGATTCATTAGTCAGGCCTTCGCCCAGGTTCAGCAGCACATGGCTTTGTCCTGCAGGAAAAGTGAAACGCGCCACACCCGTGCGGGGAGTTGCCGTCACTTCCGTCTTCACATTGTAGCGAGTCAGGAAGTTGCTGTAATATCCAGGAGATGCCTGCTCGTCCTTATAGCGGCTTCCATACTCCTTGTAATCCACGGACAGCTCTCCCGTAGTGGGCATCAGCAGCAAAGAGCCCAATTCCGGACAGCCCACACCGCTCAAATTGACATGCGAATATCCGGTGAAGAAACAATTGTGATACTCATAGGGAGTGGACCACCAGCGGGCATCTTTATCGTATTTGTTGTCCTCCGAGCCCATCACGTTGAAGGGCACTACGGACATCATTCCGTTGGGACAGACGGCTCCCGGATTCGTAGTGCCGAAGTTGGTGGTACCAATAAAAGGATTCACATAGTCCGTCGGCTGTTTCTCCGCAGCCATAGATGCCGTGAGCATTCCAAAGGAGATGATACAGAAAGTAATCAGTCGTTTCATAATATAGTAAGGATTTGTTCTTTATTAGTTAGTGAGCACGCTACCCATGCCGGTGTCATTGCATGCACTCTGCAAAGTTATTGCAAACGGTCTGCAGTGACACTGCAAACTACTTTGCAGTAGCACTGCAACAGTTTTGCAGTGACGCTGCATCAGCTTTGCAGTGGCGCTGCAACGGCTTTGCAGTAGCACTGCAAAAAGCATGCAGTATCTTTGCAGTGATATTACACTAAGTATAAAGCAGTTACGGCAGGCGCTTTTCAGCAATACCGAGCGCCTGCCAACTGCTTGGTACTTACAAAATACTTGTGCGCTTCGTGAACTCCAGAATCTCGCGGATATACCCAAAGGCAAGCCCCACTACCGTATCGGCTGCACCGTAGTATACAGCTACACGTTCTCCATCTTGCAACGCTGCGCAAGGGAACACCACGTTGGGAACATCACCTTGCAACTCATAAGGAGCAGCAGGCGCAAGCAGATACTCACGGGTGCGGTAGAGCAACTTGGCAGGATTGTCCTTATCCAGAATAGCTGCTCCCATGGAGTAACGGAAACCGTTACAAGTGGTTATCACGCCATGATAGAACATCAGCCAACCCTCGTCCGTGAGGAACGGTACCGAACCTGCCCCTATCTTGGTACACTGCCAGGCACTTTCGGGGAAAGGCGTAGGAGCCATCACATGGCGGTGTTCGCCCCAGAATTTCATGTCAGGGCTGAAGCTAATGTAGATGTCGCCAAAAGGAGTATGTCCGCTATCGCTGGGACGGCTCAAGAGCGCATATTTGCCATCGAACTTCTGAGGCAACAACACACCGTTGCGGTTGAAAGGCAAGAAAGCATTCTCGCACTGGAAGAACTCCTTGAAATCGAAAGTATAGCCGATGCCGATGGTGGGGCCGTAGTAGCCGTTGCACCACGTAATCCAGTAGCGGTCCTCAATCCATGTCACGCGCGGATCGTATTTATATTCGGACTCTATCATGTCCGTATTCCCGGCCTTGAACTTGATTGGCTCATGCTCTATTTCCCAGTGGATGCCGTCCTTGCTGAAACCGGCAAAGATATTCATCTGCACCGCCCGGTTGTCACAACGGAACACACCGGCATAACCATCCTTAAACGGAACCACCGCACTGTTGAAAATGCTGTTCGACGACGGAATATGGTAGCGGTCTATTACGGGATTCTCCGAATAACGCCACATTACATCCTTACAGCCTGCCGGCCGTTCTTCCCAAGGCATTGTGATTTTGTTGCTCATAATTGCTCTATATTATTAATTGGTTATTGTTGTTTCTTCTCATCGGCATACGTAAATGGTATGAAGTACGTAATGAGGAACGCCGGAATGGTGGCAAACAGCGTGAAGGTAAAGAACGCCTCGTACCCCAACCAGTCGCTGACAAAACCGCTGATTGTGCCCGGCAACATCACACCCAGATTCATGATGCCCGAAGCAAAGGCATAATGTGCCATCTGGTGCTTTCCCGGCGCCACCTGCTGCATCATGAACAAAGTCAGTCCCACAAAACCAAAACCATAACCGAAGTACTCGAGCACGATGGCACTACCTATCAGCAACCCGCTTTCCGGCTGGTACATGGCAAGCAGGGTATACGCCACAAAAGGCAGATTGAAGATGCAGCACAGAGAGAACAGCGTCCGCCGCAATCCCCGGTGCGAAATGTAATAGCCTGCCAACAGTGACCCCAGCACAAAGGCGGCCGCCCCATAAGTGCCGTAGTACAAACCTATCTGCTGCTCATTCAGTCCCAAGCCACCTGCCGAACGCTCCGCCTTCAAGAAAAGAGGGACAATCTTCATGACAAAACCCTCGGCAAGGCGATAAAGGATAATGAACGCTATATAGTACCAGATGTGCTTCTTCAAGAAGAAATCCTTGATTACCGCCACCAACTGCTCCCACGTCTCTCTTGCCGACTTGGCGCCGGATGCGGCAGCACCGCCCGATGGCAGCATGCGCATGTGGTAGAAGCCAAGCAGCAGCATCACCGCCGCCAATATCAGCATCACCGTCATCCATGCATGCCGGGTAGCCTCGTGGCGGACTGCCTCTGTGGCACCCCCCACCCCACCGAAACCTACCAGCAAGGCACCTGCCAGCCAGACCAACCCGCCGGACGCCACAATCTTCGCTATATTGTAGAAGGCTCCCTGCCAACCGATATACTTGGCCTGGTCCTGCTTGTTCAGTTCCGACATGTAGACACCATCCGTAGCCACATCGTGCGTGGCTCCGCTGAAAGCAATCACTGCCAGCAGCGCAATGCATATCGCAAAAAAGAACGGTAACTGCAACGCCAAAGCCACCAGAGCAAAACCTGCTCCGGTAACCATCTGCGTCAGTACCACGAAAAACTTCTTCGTCTTGAACATTTCAAGGAACGGACTCCAAAGGAACTTCAGCGTCCAGGGCATCATGATGAGCGACGTCCACAGAGCAATCTGCGCGTCACCGATACCCAGCCCCTTGAACATCAACACAGAAACCATGTTCAGCACCACAAACGGCAATCCCATGGCGAAATATACGGTGGGGACCCACGATATAGGATTATGATTTTTTCGGCTCATCCCTTCTGTATATTATCTGTGTCACTTCAACGGTTCACTGCCCATAGTCAGCTCCAGCGTACCGCCGTCCACTATATCCTGATGCGTGAAGAATGGAGTCTCCAACTTATTGCCGTTCAGCACAATGCTCCGCACATACTTGTTGTCGCGGCTGTTGTTGTGGGCTATCACCTTGAACGACTTGCCGTCTTTCAGATGAACGGTCGCCTCGTTGAACAGCGGGCGTCCGATGGAATATACCGGCTTGCCGGGGCATACCTGATAGAAGCCCATCGCATTCAGAATGTACCATGCAGACATCTGTCCGCAGTCTTCATTGCCCGAAAGTCCGTCGGGGTTGTTGAAGTAAAGCGTATGCAGCACCTCATCCACAATCTCCTGCGTACGCCAGGGCTGGCCTACGTAGTTGTAGAGATGGGCAATGTGATGGCTTGGCTCATTGCCGTGGGCATACTGGCCTATCAGACCGGAAATATCCACCGAGGTCGATTCACCTTCCAGCTTGGAATCGGCCGTGAACAGAGAATCCAACTTGCCGATGAAGGCGTCGCGTCCTCCCATCAGTTCCACCAGTCCGTCCACATCGTGGGGAACGAACCAAGTCCACTGCCATGCCGTACCTTCGCAATAGTCATCGTTACGGTGATTGGAAGCGCGGGGGTTGAAAGGCGTACGCCAGTTGCCCTCACTGTCCAGTCCGCGCATGAAGCGGGTACTCGGATCGAAATAAACTTTATATCCCTCGGCAAAAGCCGCATACTTATCGCGGTTGGCTTCGTCGTCCAAAGCACCTGCCAGTACGGAGATACACCAGTCATCGTAAGCATATTCCAAAGCTTTAGCCACAGATTCATTGTCTTTATCGCAAGGCACGTAGCCAATCTTGTTCTTCCAGTACTTGGCCTGCGGCATCAGATGCGGCACAACCAAAGGATGGGTGATAATACCCGTCGTATCGTATTCTGCCGTACGGAGGCAAGCCTTGTAAGCCTCCTGCACGTCGAAGTTACGGTATCCCTTTACATAAGAATCCGCTATGAGGGAGGCTGCATGATAACCAATCATGGTACCCGTATAGTTTCCGGCCAGTTCCCACATAGGCAGGACGCCGCCCTCGCGGGACTTCTGGATGAGCGAACGGATGAAAGCCTCGTTCAGTTCAGGATCAATAATCGTCATCAGCGGATGATAGGCACGGAAAGTGTCCCATAAAGAGAAAATGGTGTAGATAGGCTCGTCCACCCTGCCTTGATGGGGCTTCAAGTCCATACCAAAGTAACGTCCGTCAGCATCGGTAAACAAGTTGGGCTGCATACCCGTGTGGTAAAGTGCCGTGTAGAACATGGTACGCTGGTCGTTGTCCTTCGTATCGATGTCAATCTTGGAAAGATAAGTGTTCCACTGCTGGCGGGCAGCACGGCGCACACCGTCAAAATCCCATCCGGAGATTTCGGCTTCCACATTCTTGCGGGCACCGTCCATATCCACGGCAGACACACCTACCTTTACCAATACCTCCTCATTGGGCTCCGTCTGGAATTGCAGTAAAGCTTTAGCTGTAGGCAGAAGCGGACCGCCTTCGTCCAATGCCATGGAGTCCGTGACCAGCGTATAGGTGAATGGTTTGGAGAACTTGGCATAGAAGTTGATATACTGGTCGAAAGCCCAATATACAGTCTTCTTGCGTCCACGGATTTCAGTATCGCTGATTACTTCCAGCTCCATCTGTTCATTCTTCTGGCGCTGGATACTGTAATCCAGGTCGAGGATAAAACCTGCATCTTCCGCTTTCGGGAAGGTATAGCGATGAATCGCCGCACGTTTGGTAGAGGTCAGTTCGGCTTTCACCCCGTAGCGGTCCAAAAATACGGAATAATATCCCGGTTCGGCTGTTTCATTCTCGTGGGAAAAGGCAGAGGCGTACGCCATCTGCTGGCTCTTCGAGCCCATGGAGTGGTAATCCTGCCGACCTACAGTGGGCATCAGCAGCACATCCCCGTAATCGGCACAACCCGTACCGCTGACGTGGGTATGTGAAAATCCGTTGATAGTAGTATCTGCATAGTAATATCCGGAGCAGGCATCCCACTCGTAGATACGCGTGTCGGGGCTGGGCTGAATCATCCCGTTGGGAACTACCGCTCCGGGATAGGTATGCCCATGTCCACCCGTACCGATGAACGGATTGACGTAAGACGCATAGTCCGGTGCCGTCTGGGTACAGCTGCAAACCGCCCCCAGCAGAAAAAGTCCGCCCAACAGTATGGAACTAGATTTCATGTTTTTCTTCATATTGTTTATTGTATAAGTAGGTGTATAGCTTCATAATAGAATCTTGTTATATGAGAATGCTTGAGGAGGGCCGCCCTATTACTTTGAGCAAAGCCCTCCTTTGTTTCATGTATGAAAAGGTTCAAGCATCCGTTTTCCGAAACCTCAGTTTACGGAAAACACGGCATCAGCGTACCTTCTTCATCGTATAGTTCTCACTCACGAAGTAAGGAACATCGGGGAAGATGTCGGTCTCAATCTCACCGCCTACATACTTATAGGGATTGATAGCCCATCTGTTGCCTAAGCCATAGATATGCATATCACCGTTAGGAGCAATAGCACCATCCATATAGTAATCATCATAGTTAGGATATGCTTTCCACTGGAAATTCTTGCTGTAAGTACCGAAATGCATCTTGTAGGTAGCAGGGTCTTCAGCATCGCCCTCATGAATGGTTTGCGGATAGATGAGCAGTGCACCGTTATAGTAATCGCAATGCATCGGATACTTACCGGTGATTTCGGGGAAAGTACCCCAGTTGTAAACCACATATCCGGTACCTTCTTCATCCTTCTCTATAATTACATTCTTCTCAAACTCCTGACTGCCTTTCCAATCCCACCAGCGAGGATTACCTTCTTCATCCACATAGGTAAAGAGGGAATTGCTGGAAGTTACCTTCCACTCGCCGACCAAATCTTCATAACCCAACATTTTGCCCTGATAAGCTTCACCGGTACGGCTCCAGTACTTGCCACTCCATTCCACTCCATCATCAAAGAGCACCTCACTTATTTCCGAAAGCAACACGTAATACTGATACATCAGTGGTTTGGGGTTGTAGAACATCTGAATACCATAACCTTCATCCTTCACTTTTTGGAATTTGCTTTTGTCAAATCCGCTCCAGCCTCCGTTCAGCTCATCATTAATCTTCCAGGGTAACGGAGCATACTTGGATTTGGGCAGGTTCTCAAAATGAGACTCTTCACGGCCAAAGGCTCCATTAGGATTCTGATTCTGGTAATAACCGTAGGTCATATAATCCACAATATCACCTACTTTCACACCTTCTACCTCGCCGTCGGGAGAGTCGAGAGAACCATATTCATACACACCAATCAACTTTTTGCCAAACACTTGGCGGCATTCGTAAACCAAGCGCGCGAAGTTGGCACGTGAACGTTTTTCGAAGCCGGGACTGGGATTGGAGTTATTATAACTGGTGTACTCATCATCAAAGTCAATGCCATCCAAACCATAAATATCCAAGTAGGCTTTCAGTTCCTTAGCAAAGTCTTTGGCAGCAGCTTCCGAAAGGTTGCCCATACCTGCCTCGTCATGGTTACCAAGAATAGTCATCACCACCTTAATGCCTTTAGCCTGCAAAGGACGGATGAACTTATCCGCATTTCTCAGCAAGAAAGAAACCTGGTCATTGCAGAAAACATGAACGCGACCAGTCTTGCTATCCACATTGATGTTAGCTGCAAAAATGCTGACAACATCAAAGAAAGGCTTTCCGTCGCTCTTCATAGTATATTCACCCATATTCAAGATGTTCTCGTCATTTACTTCCACAAAGCAATGTGTAAGTATATCACCCTTACTGATACTCTCAGGAATAGCAGCCAAAGGCTTTACCAAGTAAATATATTCCTGATTGTTTGTAGAAACTTCCACACCGTTATTGGCAGATGCAGAAACGGCAACAGCATAAGTCTGTCCGATTGTGCCTCCGGCATTGATATTCAGTTCCACAGAAGCCGACTTCTGTTCGCCCGCCTTGATAGTGGCAGTTCCACCGTTCGCCAAACTCAGCTTATCGGCGGGATACATTTTATAGCTTGTTCCATTCTTCTTATTGTAAGCCTCCAAAACGTCTTCGTCCACTTTGAAGGTCACAGTAACATCCTGCTCTGCAGCTTTGCTCAGTTCAAAATAGAGATGTCCGGTAGCAACCTTGTCGCCAAAAACAGAAATCGGAGTAAGTTCACGTGCACCGGCGGCAGACTTTACATAGCCATACACGCCATCCACAGTATCCAGCTTGTCACTGTTGCCGGTGTTGATGACAACATCATCTTCACAACCGGTAAAGCATATTCCTGCACATGCAAAGGCCATTGCCAGCAAGCCTGATTTTACATGATTCATATATTTCATAATCAATATCTTTTTATTTGAATTAAGGTATAACTAAATTATTTGGCGGGCAGTTCCACAGCAGTCCAAGTCAGTGACTCCACTGCAGTAGCATTGTTCTCATTTCCGCTATAATCGTGAATGGCAGTACCGGCACCCTCATCGAACTTCCAGTAAGAAACCAGTCCGTCAGCATCCGGCTCTACCTGGTAGAAGTGGTCCTTTGCATTGATTTCTGCTGATGTCAACACCTTGTTCCAGATACGCACCTCTGAGATATTACCTTCCAACCAACGGTCACGATTGTATGAATGGCCAATCCAGAATCCGTTACCTTCATCGGTCATGGTCTGGCCCCAGTTCACGACTCCGCAGTCCAAAGTAGTCTCCAGCATATTCTTACCATTGATGTAGATTATAACTGTTTTTGCATCCGCATCGTAGGTCACAGCGATATGTGTCCATTCGTTTGTCGGAATAACCAGACTCTCATCGGTCACATTGCCGCTACTTGTAGCCACCTGCAACTGGTTTTGAGGAATTCCGGCATCACCGATGCGGAGCAGGAACTTACCTTCGATACCCATAATGGAAGTCAGCATCTTGTCAAACTTGCTTACACGAATCAACGCTTCTGCCGTCAGCTTATTCATATTATTGGCTACATCTGGATTGGTCCAAGTTACGTAAACCAGATTCTTGGTAATATCAGGAACCGTATTAATCAATGCGGCACCCTTCAGCACGTAGTACATGGTACCGGAGCTCTTCAAGACTCCGATGCTTGCCTGGTCTACCGTAACCGGCAATACATATACCTTCTCACGGTCCAGCTCCGTCAAGTTCTTGAAGCTGACAGTGATGTCGTCTGAAATGACAGCACCGGCCAAAATGGTAGCCTGCGGAGTTTCTACCGTATAATAGTTTTCCGGCAGAGCCTCGGCTGTGTCATAATAGGTAGCGTTATAAGTAGCTACCAGTGAAGGGTCCGCCTTCAAGGCAATAGTTATATCCTGCGATTCAGGACGGGCCATTGAAATCCGGAATGAACCTTCCGTATCGGAAACAGTGTTTTTCAACAACACAGTACTGGTCATCGCCGAGCCGTTGATATACACCTGATTATCGAAATTCTCAACGTCATTATCATTACAAGCAGCAAATACACCTGCCAATAATGCCATCGATACTAAATATATACTTTTCAGTTTCATGATATTCTTTTATTTTTTAGGAGCAGGATTCATAATATTGATAGCTTCTCTCACGTATTGATAGGTATTGGTAGCATTGTAATAATCATTCTGCATGTTCTCAATAGCCAGACCAGCTTTTGTAAACTCTGCAGACGGTTCTGTCACCCAATAAGCAGCTTCCGACAGAGCTCTCAAAGCATTGTAATATCCGGTAGTCTTATCTGTTGTATCCAGAGAGACGGTAGATGCCGATACAATGAAGCGGTCAGCCGGAACACCGTCTGCCATCAAGGCCTGAAGCGCTTCTATCCCCAGTTGGGCAACATCCGTGGCATCATTTGTAATCAAGATGATATGGTCACAAGAAGAGAGCACAGACTGGCCTATCAGGTTGGCAGGATACCCCTGGAACACCAGTTGCTTACCTGAATTGGCACTCTTCCAGTTGGATATCACACCGAAGAAAGTATCCTGATTTGCCTTTGCTTCAGCCTTGTCGGCTTCGGACATGTAGATAGGATTGCTACCACGATACTCGGCTACAATACCGTCGAAAGGTGCTTCAAGAGCTATCAGTCTGTTCAGCTCAGCCGACAGATAAGCCGAGAATGCAGATGTTTCTGTTCCTTCTTTCACCTTGTCGGTATGTTCCTTCAAGATATTGTCATAGCTGATGGAATAGAATACTTTCGTTCCCTTCTCATGTACATTTGCAATATCTTCCAATTCGAATTCCGCCAAATCGGGAGTAGTTGCGATAATTACGTCCAGGCTGTCGGGAACATCCGACATGTGCTGCCCGCGGCTGAAAGGAACTTTCTCACTATTATCAAACCAGCCGTATACAATCTTATGGTCAGAATTCTTGTATTCCTGCAAGTTCTTCAGATACTTGGCATACAGTTCGGGAGACTGTTCGTCGATTCCGGGTTCTTTCAGTTTAATACTCTCTGAATCCGTCCAGTCGGAGCAGGCAGACAATGCCAATACGGAAAAAGCTGCCAGCGCGATTCCTTTGAATGATTTCTTATATAATTTCATAATTATTCAGCATTTATTGTTATTATTTGCGTGCCCACCATACGTCAGTAGCCATGTTGTCCGGTCCACCCAGATAGCTGTTTACTGCCTCTTGCACGTTTTCAGTATTACTTGTATATTCTTCAGAAGGATAAGGCATACGGCGTGCACCTTTCTCGCTATCAACAATTCCACCACTCAAGTTACCTTCACTGGTTGCAGGCAACAGTTTGGGATAGCCTGTACGGCGATAGTCAGCCCAAGCTTCGTTACCTAACGGCCAATTCGCAATCCACTTCTGGGTAATGATACGTTCCTGTTTTTCTTCCTTGGATGCCCCTTCATTCCACTTGACAGTAATGGCTGAAAGGTTCTTTTCATAAGTATTAAGACCGGCGGGATCTTTGTAAAGAGCAGGTACACTGCTTTCATCAGCCAGATAGCTGTCTACACCGGTAGCTCCCCACTGTTCGAAAGAGAGACGGACACCTTGTTCATAAAAATCAGCAGCGGTTCCTTTCATGTTGAAACCATAGATTGCAGTGGCTTCAGCACGCAAGAAGGCAACTTCTGCCGCATTCATCCAAAGCACGGGATCAGAAGAGGAAATCTTCACACGCGAATAATTGATGAAATACTCTTTCATCTTACTGAGGTTGATACCGCGACGTAATCCTACATAAGTCTCTCCAGGCCATTTTGATTCCTCAAAATAGCTGGCACGACGATTGTCGTTGTAACCGTTCATGTAGCAGATGATGTCGGCAGCAGGATGGGTATCACCACCTGAAGCTTCTTCATTGTAACGTACTGCCACAAACAACGGATTGCTAATTGTACCGAAATACTTCCATGTAGCATTGTCTGCATTTGTTTCAATCAGACCCAACTCGTGATTCACTGCACTTTCAGCCATTTCTTTAGCCTTAGCAGGGCTTACATTGGCAATACGGATAGCCAAACGCAGTTTCAATGAATTGGCAAACTTCACCCACTTCTGTACATTACCACTGTACACGAAATCTGCAGAAGCAACCAACGCCGCATTTCTGTTTTCAGTCAGCACCTCGATGGATTCGTCCAGTTCCTTGAAGAATGCGTTATATACTTCTTCCTGCGTATCATAAGGAATGGTAATCTTGCCATCCTGACCGATTTTAGAATAAGGAATAGGACCATACGCATCAGTCACGCGACTCATGGCAGCAACCTTTATGATTTGAGCAATGGCATAAGGAACCGGATTATTGGTATTCTCCGATACTTGTTTCACTGTGCTCAAGTTACCGTAAAGTGTTGAAATGATACGGTCACTTATCAAGAACACACGCGTCCAGTCATTTGTAGCATTAAAATTGGATATTGTATTGGACCAGCCGGCATTTGAATCGGCAAAATAACCTCCCAACGGTCCACCCAACAAACAATCAGTAAACTGTGCCGTATTGACATCTGATGAGATAACCGTACTTGCCAAGTTACTCATGGCAGAACCCAGTGCATAATCATCCGGAGTCAAATCACCCGGTTGATAAGGATTGGAGTTGATATCCATATAATTGCCGGTACAGGACATAAAGCCCATAACCAACGGAGCAACAATCAATTTATTTATAATATTTTTCTTTTTCATATCGTTTGGTATTAAAATTTAAAGCTCAAGCTAAAGCCGATGTTACGCAAAGCCGGCATCATGAAATAGTCTATTCCCTGATAAAAGTTATCGGTAGAAGCTACACTTTCGGGATCGAAAGGAGCCTTGCTGTAAATCATCCACAAGTTGCGGCCTACCAACGAAACCTTGATATCGCACACATCATTCAACAACTTTCTGGGGATGGTGTAACCCAAAGATACTTCCTGCAGACGAACATTGGTAGCAGAATAAGTGTAGTATTGGGGAACAGACGTGCCGCTACCTACTACACCGTACCATGTTTCGGGGTTTACCTTATCTCTACCATTCACCAACACGTAACCTAAATCACGTGCATCGGCAGAAGCCTCGGACACACCGTAATAGTCCAACATAGCTTGTGTACGTGAGTAAACCACACCACCCAAACGGGCTGAAATCAAGAAACCTGCTGTGAAATTCTTCCAAATGAAGTTATTACGCCAAGCCAAATTACCTTTAGGAAGTACGCTTCCCAACTTGATGTATTTATCCGGGTCCGTTATGGCTTCCGTAGCAACCGTTCCATTTTGGTCCACAAAAATCTGTCCATTGGCATCACGTTTCATATCTCGCAGTGAGTAAAGGTCACCCATGCTCCCACCTTCTTTCAGCAAGAAGCGGGCATCACCTAAGCCACCCATATTCAACGTGCTCAAAGAGAACAGCTCACCGGTAACGGGATTGATGGCATTGTCTGCCAAAGTCAGGATTTTATTCTTGTTACTGGAGAAGGTTATACCGGTATCCCATGTAAAATCTTTCCAGGTATTCTTGTAATTCAGCGACAACTCAATACCGGAGTTACGTACGGCACCAGTCTGGATATACATAGCCGACCAACCGCTGACAGGCAACTGCGGGTTGAATGTCTGGTTCATAGTCTTGGCATTGTAATATGTCACGTCCAATTCAAAGTTCTTGAGGAAACGCATGTTCAAACCGATTTCCCAAGAATTGGTACGTTCAGGTTTCAAATTGTACAACGGATATTGGGTCGTGATACTCCACTGGCCGGAACTTGAATTCCATTCATAGTGAGGATTAGCCAAATATCTGGAGAAAGCACTACCAACAGATGCCCATGAACCACGAACCTTTATAAAAGAAAGATAATCTTTGTTCAAGTTAGGCATTAGCTCAGACAGTACAACAGAACCACCGACTGAAGGATAGAAGAATGATTTGCTGTTGGAGTTGGGACCTGCCAGCTGTGAAGGCCAGTCGTTACGTCCGGTCAGCGTCAAGAAGTAAGTGTTCTTGTAACCAAGCTCAGCCGAAGCGAAGAGAGACTGGGTCTGTTCACGCCATCCTTCCTGCAAACGCTGTGTCTTGCTGGCACTCAGGTTCTGGATGGCAAAGTAGTTGGTCAAACCTACCGGTTCGCCGCTGAAGGCATCGCCACCATCAGCAATCGGACCACGTGTTTTCATTGCATCCGAACGTATATCGGAGAATGAACCACCAACGTTGGCCTGGAGTGACCAATCTTCACCGAAATATTTGTTGATACTCACCAGGAAGTCTGCATACAACTGTTTGTCCTGCATCTTGGTAATACCATAAAGACCTCGTGAAGAGCTCTCGGTGAGCTGTGTATTGGTAGAAGCATAGAACTTTTCTGTATAATCATTGTTGGAGTTATCCAAACGTACACGTCCTGAAACAGTCAGCCAGTCCAGAATCTTATAGCTCAAACCGGCATTCAGCATATAGCGGTCCTTCTTGTTCTGGCGCAGATTGCGGTAGTTAATCCAATAAGGATTCTGCATTACCATACCTTCGTCACCTACCGGCCAGTATTGCGTATAAATCTTACGGGCAGCGTCATAGCGCTCATACATGCTGATATCAGACCAGTCGTTGCTGCGCGGGAACAAATAAGCACCCACCAACGGGTTGTTGTAAGTACCCTGGTTCGTCATGTTCTGGTCATTCTGCAGAATATAGCTTGCACCGAAGTCCAGAGTCATCTTGTCGTCCAGGAAAGTAGTGGTGTTACGTACCGTGAAGTTGTAACGGTTGTATTTGTTGTTGGGAACAATCCCCTTGGAGTTTACTGCAGCAGCCGATGCATACGTCTGATTTTTCTCTGTACCGGTTGACAAAGAAATACTTTCCGTACCTATAATACCCGTCTGGAAATAATCATCTTTCGGGCTGTAATTGTAATTATTGGCAGCAGACAAAGGTGCTCCCCAGCTCATGGCTCCTGAAGTACTCATCACACCACCGGTTCCCGTACCGTAACGGTTTTGGAAGCTCGGCATCACAAACGGATTGGTGAATTCGGTATTGCTGCTGACAGTAAGGCTCACCTTACCTTCTTTACCTTTCTTTGTAGTAATGACAATGGCACCGTTGGCAGCTTCCGAACCATACAAGGCGGCAGCGGCAGCA
>ULLJ01008686.1_pt1 | contig 14467 bp, 10 predicted proteins | sample 1951371 | NCBI WGS metagenome assembly ULLJ01 (sample SAMEA4835522, study PRJEB28245) | human gut metagenome | biome: gut microbiome; material: fecal sample | place: Denmark | collected 2008
TCTTTCCAGTTATCCTTTTTTGCGGATACCCCGGCAGAGTTATCACATCCGGATTTTCCAAAGTCTTTCCTGCTTTTGTCGTATTCTTTCTTATTTCCTGCTGCCTCTTCAGGGGCTTCCAGATAATCTTCCTCAGCATTAAAGATTAAGTCTTTTCTATCCTTATAGGCCTCAAGCGGTTCGTTGTTTAGATATTTCCGAAAAAGGGCTTTCAGAAAAGCGCCCCTATATCCTTCTCTTATTGTTTTAAGTGCCGAGATTGCATCCGCATCCTGTTCCACGGTTAAATAGATATGCATCTGTACAATTTTCGGGACATATCCTTTCCGGATATCTTCATCCCCTGGATGATTGATGCGGTAATCCTTGCCCTCAGCATATGCTTTTAAAGCATTTTTCATATGTCTCTGGAATTTAAAATCTTTTGTCCGGTAAAGACCGACAAGATCCATATCATGTTGCCGGTACAGTCTTACAGTGATCTGCATTGGTGTATCTTTTTTTTGGTTTGGCATCAGTTTCCTCCTTCCCTGCGTTATAAAATGGACGGATATTTAAAATCCTTCAAACAAAATGCTGTCTGCCAGAACCTGTAGGATTTCCGGTTTTAATTCATGGCTCTGGCACATAAAACCGTACACTTCATAAAGATTTCTTCCCTCGTGATAAACTCTCGGTTCTGTCATGGCGCAGAACATATCTGCAACCGTTATAATCTCTTCTTGAACTGTCTTCTCGGAAGTCCCATACGGGTATCCTTTTCCGGTTATCTTTTCGTGGTGCTTTAGAACCATCTGACAGATCTCTTCGTCTTTATACGCATTCTTCAAAATAGCATAGCCGGCTGTGGGATGTTTTTTTATGATAGAAAATTCATCCACTGATAAAGGCTCTTTTTTATAAAGGATATCTTTAGAAATTCTGGTTTTCCCGATATCGTGTAAAAGTCCCGCGATGCAGATTTTGTGAATTGCAGTTTCGCTACATTCCCTGGTTATTGCCATCTGCGTTGCAAGCTTGCACACCTCGATAGAGTGGATATACAACTTTTCATCAATTATCATCTTTGTAAATGTTTCCCTAATTGGAAGTTTTCCCCAGATATCGTCAAACGCAGACACGAGATATTTCTCCACCAGTAATACGTCTTTAAACCTCATAATGTAAAATACCTCTTATTGCCTAGTTATTCTGGAGCTGTGCCATATAATAACCTCTGGCATTTGAATAGATTCCCAGAAGACCGGAACCATAATTCCCTTCCAATACCTGCAGATTCTTAAGGAACTTTGTCCGCTCGCAAAAATAATCGTACCATGCCGCGCCTGTTCCTCCGGACATAATCAGAAACTGCGCACTTGCAAGATCATTCTTGATATAATCAAACGCTTCTTCCCTTACCATTTCATTCGCCTGCTCAATGTATTTATTGACCGGATACTCATTCGTTTTTAGTGCAATACGGTCAATTTTCTGGAACATGCCTGTTTCTAGGCAGTTTTGCATAGCCGGGATGGAAATACTCACGTTAAAATCCTTTTCAATCATGTCCCTTGCTTCACTAAATACCCGTTTCATTCCAAGCTGTGGCTCCGTGTCGGAAACACTCTGACGGCCACGATTCTTGATAATAAATTTATCGAGGGTTCCAAAACCGCCGTCAAAAATGATGATATTGGATTTCATAAACTGCCCAAGTCTTTGCGTTGGCTTTCCGTCTGGTCCAAACACAACCGAATAATAGGTTCCCATTGGCTGGCGCATGACATCCACATTGTCATGGCGGAGAGTATAGTGAAATCTCCGGCTTTCGTTGCCGATTGTAAGCTTGTAAATATGTTCTCCTTCAAGAACTGAACGGATCAGCGGTTCATCCTCGCGCAAATATGCAGGCGGAAGCCCTGTCTGGATTACGACATCCGTCCCATCCGTTTTGGTATCCCACAGTGCCATTCCGATAGAAGTATGTACAAGAACCAGATACTCGGCACTCAGGTAGTGGTTTCTGTCTAACATCGCGGATTCATCGACCACGCTTCCGGACTCAAGGGATTCAATCGCGGCTTTCCCAACGAAGTATTTCTTTTTCGTCTTAAGGTTTTTGTACACGATATCTCCATCGTGCAGGGAACCAAATAAATCTTCTGTAATCGGAGCAGAAAAATTCGGAATACAGAAATATCCGTTCTCATAGAATCCTTTCGCCCCTGAATATCCAAGGTCGAGACCGATGATATGTTTCCCTTCTTTCTTCGGGTTATCAGCCTTTTTCCATTCTGCTCTTGTCGCAAAACTTTTAGTCTCCATAAAATTCCCCTTTCTTTGGGTGTATTTTGTTTCTATTTCTTTTTTTTGAATTTGATACCACCTTACTGGTACTATCAATAATATGAAACAGCGTTTTTGCAGCCATAAAAAAAACAGGCACCTTTACGGCACCCGTTTTTTCATTTCTGTTGACCACTCTGTTTCTCCTTGCCTCGAAGGAGTCTTACGTACCCGTTTGCAAGTGGAATCATGTCTTTCGTTGAACTGCAGACACTTTTAAAGGCGATCATCAATTTATCGCCGGCAACCTCTTCCGGTGTTTTCCCACACATATTGATGAGAACTAATCTCTGCTCGTCATCCGTAAGATACGGATGGATTGCAACCGCAATCTCAACAGGACCGATTTCAGCGATTCGTTTATTGCTTTTTACAATCTCCAGCAGTTCTTCATAACTATACTTTGCATTTTGTCCCGTAGGCGGAACAGCTGCTTCATCCGCTACTTTCTCCTGTGTTCCGGCATCTGCATTTTCTTCCTTTCTTTCCTCCTGTTCCTGCGCAACAGTCTTTTGAGCATCCGGTTTTCTTTCCGGTACAGAAGTTTCTTCCTGTTTGACAGGATTTAACCCGGTTAAATCTTTGATCCCGGCGCCCATCAGCTTCATAATCATTGCTGTTGTTTCTTCCGTTGGGTTATCAATCACCAGAGTCAGCCGTTTTTCCTCCTGATATAAGCTATATTTTGTATTTGTCATGGTTTCTTTCTCCTTTCGGTAATGTTTTTGTTTACATTACCAATATGAAATAAAATTCTGTGGACTACACTTTAAAACCCTGACCGGTACTCAAAGTTCTGCTTCTCGGACTCTTCACGGATAACATCTGCCTGGATATCCGCAATGTCGTCTTCTGTTGCGGAAATCTGCTCGAAATTCATGGTATCATTTGCAAACAGGAGATGGAGACCACATTTGTCATCATCTTCCAGTGTCCGGTAATAATCAATTGGATCACTGAATGTTCCAACTCCAAGTCCGCCGAGGCTGTATGGGAAAAATGAAATCTTAAAGATCGGGATTGCTTCTGGGGTATATCCTTCTTTTTCCATTGTCTTTGTCCGCTCATTCATTACCATTTCCCTGTATTTGTCCAAAGCGATAACAAGATCTGTAAGATAGGCATCATTTTTTGAGTCAAAAATCATGGAAACTGTCCACACATCGTCTGTCAAAGCATAAATCTCCACCTTGCAGAACTCTGGCTGAACCTGCGCAATCAGTTCCTCATCATCTTCAGTAATGTTCTCGTAGCCTTTCTGCAGCAGCCCGTGGATTCTTTCGACCGTGGCGATGATGCAGTCTGCCGCATAGCCATCCTCGTTATGCAGAAGAATCTGCTTGAAGATATCTTCCGCAGTCAGGTTCGGAATTTCAATTTTTCCGTCTTCCTTCTTTTGTGGTGCAGGAATGTTGATTTCGTCGAAATCGTGCTTATTATAAAGTGTTTCTTTCTCTGTCACTCCCATTATTTTCCTTCCTTTCTTATCTTTAATCCTTTTATAATCAATATGAAACAGCTTTTTGACAACCAAATGTATGCAAAAGAAAAAAGCCATGCAGGAATGATCTACATGGCTCCTCCGCTATTTAATGATAAGATTTTTTCTTACAATCTCATTGATCTGTTTTTCACAAATTTCTGGCGTTCACGTTCTTCTTCGCTGAGTTCATTCGCTACATCCATCTTCCGCTCCACATTCAGATAATAGTTCATGAAGAGCATGTACTTATCCGGTTCCCGGCGCATGGTGTCAAGATCCTCGTCTGATGGAATATAAGACTGCAGAATGTCCTCTAAATTCTGCATTTTCTCGGTAAAATCAAGAAAATCATCTACTTTAATATCCAACACTGTCATATTCCTCCGTTCTTTTTCTTAAGTAGTATTAAGAAAAATATGGGGGATCTCTTGTCTGTAAAATCAAAGAAATAAAAATCAAACTACGCAATCAGGGAATACGCAATTTTCTTCCCTTTCTCTGTAATAATACGCCCTCTTGACGTCTTTTCAACGTAATGGTTCATCAAAAGGTATGGTTCGTGGACATTTTCGATGGTCCCTTCATCTTCTCCAAGAACGTGTGATAGCGTAAGAAGTCCTACCGGTTTTTCTGCTTCCGCAAGGGTATTGAGTATGCGGATGTCAATATCAGTCAGTCCTTTGTCATGGATGCCGTACAGTTCCATGGCAGACGTTACGATTTCTGCTGTTACGTCTTCGATGGAGTTGGCTGTCACATAGTCACGGATCAGCTTGATATTACTGTTCATCACGCGGGGTGTACCCCTTGACACCTCTGCAATCTTATAAATCTCTTCATCTTTTATGGAAACTCCAAGCTTTCCTGCCGTGATCTTCCCGATATGGGCGAGCTCATCAGCACTGTAGTATTCCATCTTGCATGTCAGTCCAAAACGGTCACGCAGTGGGGCAGACAGCATCCCGGCTCTCGTTGTCGCTCCAATAATTGTGATAGGCGGCAGGTCAATTGTAAGTGATTTGCATTGTTCACCCTGTCCGATCACGACATTGATCTTGCTGTCCTCCATGGCACTGTACAGGCTTTCTTCCACCTTCTTATCCAGCCGGTGGATTTCATCAATGAACAGGACGTCCCCAGGCTGGAGGCTGTTTAAAATCGCTGCCATTTCTCCGGGATGCTCAATCATCGGTCCGGTCACTTCCTTGAGGTTGCTTTTCCGGGCATTCGCAACAATATGTGCCATTGTCGTTTTCCCAAGCCCTGGAGGCCCGTAAAACAGGATATGCTCTACCGGTGCACTCCGGATAATAGCAGATTTTACAGCTGTAAGCACTTGTTCTTTTACTTTTTCCTGCCCTATATACCCATTAAAGTCTTCTGGGCGGATATTGACGGATGCAGCGGGCGCTTCATTCTCTTTTTTCATTTCTCCTGTGTTTTCAGATATCGTTGTTTTTATCGTTCTTTTTCCCATAATATTCTCTTTTCTTTGCAGGTAAGTATTGTCTCATGCTTTATATATTGAGTCTTTTTGCAAATCGTCAAAAGAATTTGCGGATTTTTTATATTTTTTTAAAACCGGCCGGCGGCTGGCATATCGCACTGCTGTAAAACGTACCGGTCTGTTTCCGGCAGGATATGGTCAATAATGTTTACCGCGTGACGGTCAATCACTTTCTCAAGAAGAGTGCGGACGGTTCTTGCATTTCCGAAATCTTTTGCATGCATTTCTTTTTCAATTCTTTCACGAAATACGGTGTCCATATCAGCACTGACAACAAAGCCCTTCTCATTCGCAGAAATACGGAAGATTTCGCTTAAGTCATTGATTGTATAATTTCCGAACCACAAGTCATATTTTATCCGGCTCCTAAGTCCAGGGTTAGTGTCAAGGAACTGCCGCATCTCCCTGTCATATCCCGCAAAAATCACAATCAGGTCTTCCCTTCGGTCTTCCATCTCCTTTACAATCGTGGCAATCACTTCCTGCCTGTCTGCGCTGTTTACAAGGGAATAAGCTTCATCAATAAACAGGACACCGCCTAACGCACGCTGAATCAACATTCTTGTCTTTTTTGTACTTTCTCCCGGTGCCATACCGCGAAAGAAGTTGCCGTCCACTTCAACACACTGGTTCTTCTTGATATAGCGGTACTGATACAAAAATCCTGTCATGATTCTCGCACAGGTCGTTTTTCCGGTTCCCGGAGGTCCAAAGAAACACATATGCATGGACGAATGCGGGATGGTCTGTCCTTTTTTCAGCTTCTTTCCCGTCTTTTCATATTCCTGTAATTCGTACTGCATTCTTGCTGCCATCTCACGCATCTGATTTTTGATCTTTGGAAGTCCGACCAGATGATCCATTGCCGCAACGGGATCCTCTTCTCCTTTATGCGTAATCTTCTTTACGGTCGGGGAATCAAGGATTCTTTCCGCATCAAGCATTTTCTGCTCTTCAATTTTTACTCGTTCCTGTGCAGACAGATCGGAAAACTTCCCTCTCTTCCGACTTACGCCGTTTTCATCATATTCATATTCTTCACGCAGCTGTTTCCTTTTGGCATCCAGGGGCTTGTAGGAGACAATTCCAAACAGGATAAGGATAAGCCCAGCAATCCCCTGTATACAGTCGTCCGGCGCGGCAGAACCATTCGACAATGCATTGAGCTGAGCGATACCTCCTTCTAACAGCATGATGATGCCAATGCCAATAGACAGGATACCTGCAACAGACAATCCTATAACACTGTAATATTTTGTACCTTTCAATGTTACTAATCCCTCTCTTTCTTCGTGATCTCTTCATCTTTAATATGCAATGCTCTTTACAAAGACAAAAAAAGAGCCACCCAATTGGGTAACTCTTGTCTTGCGTCTGTTTAAAATTTCTTCTTTGCAGTCTCGTAAGCCGCCTGCAGCTGTTTGAAGGAAACATCGTTTCCAGTCTGGCTGTCTGGGTGGAAAACTTTTGCAAGTGCTTTGTACCTCTTTTCGACCTCTTCCATCGTTGTACATCCGGCAAAGTAGCTGTCTGTATCCTGTGCACTTCCAGAACTCTGCTGTTGCTGCTGTTGTTGTTGGTACTGATTATTCTGCTGCTGGCTTCCGTTGTTATAGTTGTTATACTGGTTACTGGTTTGACTCTGATGCCCAGTCTGTCTCTGGTACCGGTATTCATCGTGGTAAGCATCATTCCTTTCATAAAATTCCTGATACACATGGCCATGCATACCGGCTCTTGCTTCATTCTCCCAGGCAGTTCTGTCCTCGTAAGCATTCCTGTCATCTGCATCATACATGTCAACATCCAGATCTTCGATTGCCTGGATATACATCTCCATATAGGTAACAATGTCTTCCAGATTGTTATACAGATCAAGGTCGATGTCTCTTAACTGGATGCTACGGTCTATCTGGTCCCGGAATACGGTGGCATCAAGCACGCAGTTGTTAAAATCCTTTTCAATCTGGTTTAATTTATCCAAAGCAGCCGGATCATTCATAATGGCGATCAGCTGATGCTTGTCTGCAATCAGCTTGATATACTTGCCATTCAGTTCATTAACCCGGTCAAGCAGTTCCTGCGATGCATCCATATACTGGAAGATCGTCCTAATTGATTCTGCCTTTGGAGCCTTCTGCTCTGACGCCTTCTGTCTTGATTTCCGTCCGGCTGCACTGCTTATCTGTGCCAGTACCCAGCCTACTGCTATGATTGAAATAATTAAAATCAATGCATCTTTATCCATAATTCATTCTCCTTTGCGCTTCCCCTGTTGTCCATTATACAACTTATTTCAAAATTCCCAAAATGTTTTTGTGTCTAACTGTTCTTTCTACTTTGTATATTGCGCCGTTTGGGAAATCGTCAAAACGAATCTGAAAAGTTTTTAAACATTTTTTCCATTGGTACGGAAGCGTACCCCTGTAAGTAAAAAAGATGGGAGCCTGTAAGCGCAAACACCCATCTGAAAATCATATTTAACGGTCGCCAAAATCCATGTCGAAATCAAAGGCTTCATCGAAAGGAACTTCTTCCCTATTATCATCTTCTTTTTCCCTGGTATCCCTGTCGTTATCCTGTTCTGCTGTCTCCTTTCCACCCTGTTCAACAGTTTCGGCTCTGTTACCGGAATCTTTTATCTCACTGACTGCTTTTTCATCAAAATGCATCTCAAGCTTGTCTCCGGACAGAATATTTTCCTGTACAGATTCGCAGAATTCCGCAAGGACTGTCTGGCTCTCTTTCGCAAAAATCACCTTTCCGTCCGTGTCAATATCTTTTAAGGCAATGGAATGTTCCTTTGCAAAATCAAACAGGATCTGCTGTTCCCGGATGTCAATTTCGGTCGCAAGGACTTCGCCATCCGGGGAAAGGATTCCAACCTGTCGTCCATCCGTGGTCGTAACATAGGAGCATCCGTCAACGATTACAAGGTTATCCCTCTCTACCCCGGAAGCAATTGCAATCTGGTCAAGCGACTCGATAAGATTCTTTCCTACATCACTCTTTGCATCCACGGTATGGTTGCTTTTCCCGTCATGGATGTTTCCATCAGAATCAATCGTGGCAAAGAAATCGCCCTCCGTGGAGCACACAACCTTGATCGCATCCATCTCATGTGCAGCTGGGGCTTTCCATGTGGAGGAAATATCAAATTCCTGCGCGTGCAGGTCAAATTCATCCACTTCCTTCCGCCGCGATTCTTTCGTTTCCTCTGCTTCCGGTTTTTCCTTTGACTCCCCGGAAGCTTCTGGTTTGGATCCTGTGAATTCCTGTTCCAAAGTTTCTTTCTTAATCTGTTTTGACTGTTCAATCTGCTCATAGATATCGCGATCATCGAGGTATTCAATATTTTTGTCACTATCAATGTTACCGAAGCGGACACAGATATCTGCGTTTTTACCGATGATATTGCCAACCACAAAGCCGTAATTTTTTCGAGAATCATAAAGTACTGTCAGGGATTTTGGATCAAACCCTTCAAGTTCCATGCTCTGGTTAATCGCAATCAGGGTATATCCTTTGATATTTTTCATATCAAAATCCATTCCGTCAACATGGAAGACCATATCCTCGTTTTTAATTTCATGGCGGTTCTTGGTCTCCTGCAATGCCTCAGAGATATCCTTTCCCTTATACAGAACAGGTCTGGATGGTTTTTCTTCCCCCTTTTCCGCTTTCCGTTTTGTCTCATCCCTGGCTTCTTCTTCCTTTTCGTTTACTGCTTCTTCCTCAAATGTTTCCGCATATTCTTCTTCCAGATGCAGTTTCTCTTTCAGATACTGGTCAGTTTTTAATACTGCATTTCCAATACGCTCTTTCAGCCGCTCCGCAACTGCCTCGGCTTCTTTATACATTGCTTCCCGATGCTCTTTTGTGAAGGAAGTTTTCTGGAAGTAAAACTCACGGATCGGGAGCGTTTCCTTTTTCTCACCTTTCTGGAAATCCGCATAAATGGTATTATTCCCATTTTTCTTGTGTACCATATATACCCTGGAGAAATCATCCGCATCTCCGACAGCTTCCTTAACATCATCCAGTGCCTGCTGTTCCGCAGCCTTGATCTGGTCAATAATGTTATTTCTCGTAATTGTCAGGACACCGTTCTTTTCCTTTACGACAGCAATCGCTTCTCCGGCTGCGGAATTGTCAATCAGCTGCCCGGTTGCCCGGCTGTAAAAGATCCGGTGTCCTTCAAGACCATTCTGCTCAATGAATATATTGATCTGCTTATTAATTCCCGGGTCCATGTAAGAGTCTCTTGCTTCCTGCTGTTTTTTATTTCTTGGAATTTCATCGTTTTCCTGCCGTTCTTCTTTTCCCTGTTCTCTTTCCTTGTTAATCATCTGTAAGAAGTCGTGGATTTTGTCTGCATCTTTATTAAGCTTCTTGACAAGTTTTGGGCGCTTCTTTTCATTTTCTGCCCGTTCCCGTAGGCGGATTTCCTTTTCGGTCAGGAAATCCAGATAGTTTGTCTTATCGGTCTCATCCATATTCAGGAACTCTTCCTTGTCCAGAGTGTGGCTCTTAAACTCTATTTCAAATGCATTGTACTGTCTCTGTTTCATCGTCTTTTCCTTTCCCCCTTATAAGGTATACGTATATTTTTGCCGTCACCTTTAATATGTAACACAAAAAAAAGAAGAAGCGTTCACTGCCTCTTCTTTTTTTGTACTGATATAGTGAAAACACGGGATTAATTTCCCTTTGCTTCCCGATCCCATTTCTCAAACTTGTTCGTTTCAATTACCTTGATTATACGTTCGATATCCGCATCCGAGCTGTCATTCAGATAGTATCTGACTTCAAGCTCATACAGTCCGGATATTCCATCGTTCAGCAGACTTTCATCCTTGTCTGCAATCATTGCGAGTTGTCCTCTGAAAAGGGTTCCCTTTACGGACGCATCCATCTGTTCTACCCATGCATCCACGTTATCCTTATACGAACTGCAGGAAATATAGTTGCTCTTATTTCCGTGCACATCAGAAGACGTGTCTGCCGGGTTGGAAACCACATTCCACTGGCAACCCTTGTGCCATTTCAGCTGTAACGGATTGTGATACTTTCCAGAAAGAACCGTAGAACCATAATTACTACTGTCACACGCGAGTGCCGCATACAGACTCGGGAGAATTCCGTATTCGTTGTAAGCATACATTGCAGCATCTTTGATACTATCTTTAAAGGCATTCTTATCTGCACGACTGACTTTGGCTTTAACATCACTTACAAAGTCATCCTCATAATAGCCTTTATAGCAGGTCTGGTATACATCATTGGAAGATTCCGCGTTCTCGACCCACATCTCGCTGTTGCCATAAACTGCATTGTACATGTCAACGGTATCCTCCTGCCATCCGCCGAATCCGGTAGACGGGGATGCCCCATATGCCTGGTCGACAAGAATACCACTTACATCATACCAGCATGATTTATTTTTCTTTGCCAGATTCTTTACATCAATTGTTATGATACAATTATCCGGGTATTCGGTGCCATTTTTGTCTTCAAAATCCTTTCCGACAAATCCTGTCACTTTGCCATCTCCGATATAAGCAAACACAACGACATTCGAGTCACCATCCCCTGATGTTGCATCCCTCTTATAAAGCATAATGTCACCTATGCCACGTTTCTTAGCTTCCTTCAACGTCCCAGAAATAGATTCGGAAATAACCGGCAACGAAACCCCATGCTTCGCATAAATAAACCGCAGATAATCAAGTGACGTAACTTTAGAACCATTCTTAATAATATGTTTTGAACGTTTCTTATATTTCAGTTTAAATTCACCATCATCATATTTTTCCTGGTATTTTTTAAGTGTATTGGAGAGTGCTGTTACGCCGCCAACTTCATTTCCGGCTTTATTGTACTCGATTTCATTCTCTATACCAACATCACCATCCGCACTTGTACCGGTATAACCGCTTGATCCCAATGCATTTTTATCATACACGCGAATGGTGGCAACCTTAGCAGACCAGCCCTTTGCGTGGCGATTAGGAACTTGTGCAGGTGTACCATCTGTAACAAATTCACTACAACACCATGATGGTACATAATTGGCATGTCCCGGCCATCGACATGTGAAAAAATGTGTGGCTAAATCTGTATGATCATTTGATTTTGCATCTCCTACTACGCATTTTATAGTTACACCATTTTCTAATATAAGATCAACATACTGTCCAATCAGCATATAATGTTTATCATTTGAAACATTTTGTCCAATTACTCCTGATCCTACAGCTATAACATACCGGTCACCAAATCTTCTGTAGCCATCATGGTCAGTTGTCATTCCAGGCGTATGTTGCAGTTGATATTGCCTGCTTGATTTAGACTTGATTGCTGTGTAACTCATATATGTCTTATTTCCCTTATAGTTCGGATTTACTGGAACAGAAGCATCGTAATATTTAACTCCTGTCAGCGTTGGATTCGCTGTGCTCGTAACAACTCCGGTCTTATTATCCTTTGGGTTTGATTTAATATCCAGCTTTGTATCCTTGCTGGAATCTTTACTTACTGCTTTGTCCTGTGTCCTCGTTGATTCAGACTTTTTTATTCTCTGAATACATTTAGGTGTATGGTCACTTCCCCAATTTGTTGGGCTAGGAACTTTTGCAGAATCATTACTTCCGTAATTATACACCTGCCCTTTTCCGGCCCAGATTTCCGTGTGTCCATCATAAACAAGGATATCGCCTACCTGTAGATTCTTGGTGGAACCATTCCATGTATATTTGACAAAGCCTGGGATATTACCTTCCAGTCCCGCTGAAGAATACGCGTTTAATCCGGACTGGAGTCCGTAAAAATACAAACAGGCACTTACATATCCGGAACAGTCAATTCGGATGGTATAGGATTTCCCATTATAGGAAAACGTCGGATACTGTCCATAGCCGTAATAGCCAACCTTAGATGCCAGTAGCTGCTTTGTGCTCTTTACACATTCAATCCAGTTATTATTTGAAATTTTATCCGGTTCCGGAATGGTTGAACTTCCTCCATTTTCTACCTGTTCATACATAGTCTGGTTAACAACTGCCTGGTCACGCATAATCTTTACATGGATGACATTTTTAATATATGTGTAACTTTCCATAATCGGGTTACCATCTTTATCCTTCTTCCCTGTGCTCCTTGTGCCGGTAAATTCCGTAGGAACCACCGAATAAAGGTGCGTCTTATCATAAACCTGTTTCAGATCGCTTTCCGTCACCTTTTTCCCAGCTGCTCCATAATCGTAATTTGCCATGATGGTTAAAGCGGAGATACATTCTTTGTAATTTTCCTTTGAACCATTATCGTATACTGGAGTCGGAACTGCGTCGTTATCTCTTATTGCTTTTTTAATTACTTTTGCATAATCTTTATGCAGATCGTGCAGTTCATCTGTTAGATCTGTTACATCCAACTGTTCATTATAGGCTGTTTCCAGGTCATCCCCATCCGCAATTGTTGTAAATCCAGTAAATCCAGAAATTGCATTTGCTGTAACCTGCAGGAAACATAAAACCGTATCAATCAGGAACAGAACAATAAGAAATATAATGATCACCTGTAAAAACAAAAGCAGAATCGTCCTCAATGCCTGTTTTATTGCGGCCATTGCGATTTTTACTGCATTCAGTCTTTTTTTCAACGCTTTTGTCTGGTTATATAGCAAACGGTAGAATTTTTGCGCAGGTTTCCATCGGAAAGTCTTTTTGAACACTTTCTTGGCAGTCTTTTTCAGCTGTTTTTTAGCTTTATCTTTCGTCTTTGCGACCAGTTTCTTTTTATACGCTCCAATTCCACCGGATTCATAGACGTTCTGTGAGACATTTCCAAACTTGCTGGCTGCTGTATTGACAGTGCCTGACGTTTTCTTTTCGATAGCCTGCGTAATCTTCTGGATTCCCGCATTCAGATTTCCCATGGTTTTCTCGTAAATCCAGTTTGCAAACATTCCATTTGCATTCTGCTTTAACACCGCCCGGTTAATATTCTTTAATACCTCACGGTATTTGTCCGGGGCGAGAGCCTTTAATGTTTTGATATCTGCAAAACCGACTTTCTTTGCTTCAAGCAGCAGCTTTGTACGCCGGAACACCGCTGCATCCAGCTTCTTTAATGTCTGTCGTTTGATCAGACGTCCTACCGGTGCAGTTGCGGTACGCGTAACCATCATAGTTCTTTGTGCAACATCCAGTCCTTTGCCAAATTCGGTATTCCGGATATCCTTCATCGGAATATTGAACAGACTCATCCTGAACTGGCGCAGGGCAAGCTTCTTGATACGGATAAAACGTCCCGTTTTGGAGCTCTTCCTTGCAAGTTCCTGTACCAGACGTTCTTCTTTTGTAAGCTTTTTAAGCGGGGTATGTTTTGTGATGCCCTTTGCCTTCATATATTGCTTAAAGATCTGGTTGTTTGATGATACCTGTCCGGCATTATTGAAAATCTCTCCCGTTTTCCGTGTGTAAACGCGTCCTATGATTTCCCCGGTATCTGCATTGATTGCGGTTATTCCGGAATCCCATCCACGGCTTTTGAAGAAATCGGTTGTGGAAGGAGCACCTTTCACAGATGTTTTTCTGATCATGGATGTCGGTACAAAAAACCGGTCTTCCACTCCGACTTTCATAGAAAGCGGCATTTCTGACAGCTCTGTGACATGGAACCCGTCTAACATCCCCTTTTCATTGCCGTTAAAATGGATTTTGGCTATCTGCGGCCCAACAGCAAGCGGATCACGGTTGATGTCAATATGGGAAACCCCAAACGGTTTAACCCTGGTAAACTCAGAAACATACCGTGCCCCGTTTGCAACTGCATCAATCTCTTTTCTTGCATCCACGTAATTGTAACGGAACCGTGCTGCATTTCTCCATACAGTGGCACTCGTTTCTGCTATTTTCGGATGAGCCAGAGAAATTCCGTCCCCTACATGGTTCATTCCCCTCTGATGGGAGAAGAAGTCTCGGATGGATGAAACAGGGATTCCATTTTCTGTAGTTCCCGCACCTAAACTCAGTCCTGTTTCTTTCATCACTGAAGACAGGGGCACAATGCCAAGATGCCCCTGTGAAACCGGTACAGGCAGATTCTCCGATGTCTTTGCTACTACTGGTAAGAGCTGTACCGGTGTG
>ULLJ01016961.1_pt1 | contig 13958 bp, 9 predicted proteins | sample 1951371 | NCBI WGS metagenome assembly ULLJ01 (sample SAMEA4835522, study PRJEB28245) | human gut metagenome | biome: gut microbiome; material: fecal sample | place: Denmark | collected 2008
CGGATGACCGAAAATCCCGGCATATTGTGGATGGCCGTCAATCATGACCATCAGCCGAGCCGTCCCTCCACTCAGTCCGCGCAGGGAAATGCCGCCTGCCGCTCCGGTTGACACACCGTAACCCATAATACCTCGCGAAGTGACAAAGAGTCCGGGCACCTGCTCAGTAAGCACGGGCAGCAAAGACGGTTGCAAGGCACTTTCTATCTGGGCACGCCCCACTACCGACACAGTCTGTGAAAGATGTCGCACATCCGTTTCATGGCGTACGCCGGTCACTACCACCTCATCTATCTGGTGAATCTTGCTTGTCAATGAAAGTGTATCTCGTTGTGGTTTCTGAGCCATTCCAGCATGGCAGGCCAGGCCGAGCAGTAAAACAGGTATCGTTCGTTTTTTCATTCAAGTCGTCAATTAAATGTATGCACGTAAAAGGATGCAAGAGTAAAAAATCCTATTAAAAAATAAATTGCTCAGAGCCAATATAATTGCCCCTGAGCAAGACCTTATTCTAATTCTTTTTATCAAACTTTTTATTCTGCTAACGAAAGGGTTACGGTAACTTCTCCTTTGCCACCCAGCAAATCCAACATCTCATTGCGGCTGGACACGCCATCCACCTTTCCCAAGCGGGTAAAGTTCCATGAATTCGTATCGTAATAAATGACAAACGAGTTGCCCTGATACAGAATCAGGTCGCCGGGAGCTGTGGTTGTCTGCCGGTCATTTCTTGGCAAAGAAAAGCCTAAAGAGCCTACCTTTTCCATATTTCCGTAATCATCCATGCGGATGTCTACACTTCCTTGCGCCAATTGTTTCATCAGCGCCTCTGTAGATGAATTCTTTACTAATGTAGCTGTAAAAGAGCGACCGTTCACGGTCAGTTTAAGTGTATTATTTTCCATAGGAGTATCTTCATTTTCATCGTTTTCAGGATGTTCATTGGTTTCACTGTCTCCGGCATTCCCCGACTGTTCGGGTGTGTTCGTTTCAGGTGCAGACGGGGCATCGTCCGGAGGATTGCAGGCAAACAGGGTCATGCCGGCAAAAAACAGAAGCGGGAATAACAAGATTCTCTTCATAAATAAAAATGTAGGTGACAGAAAAGGGAAGAGTGAAAGGTCATCGGCCTCGACAAAGCCGAAAAGCCGATGACGCTGGATAGATTATTGCAGTTTACTATATTCTTCGTCTGAGACAGGTTCCAGCCATTCGTTCGAAGTGTTTTCTCCTTCTACTTCGAATGCCAGGTGTGCAAACCAACTGTCGGCTGCTGCCCCGTGCCAGTGTTTCACGCCGGCAGGAATATGAATCACCGTGCCCGGCAGAATCTGTACGGCAGGTTTGCCTTCTTCCTGATACCAGCCACGGCCAGCCACTCCGATAAGCATCTGTCCGCCGCCTTTAGTCGCCCGGTGAATATGCCAGTTGTTGCGGCATCCCGGTTCAAAGGTTACATTGAACACCGGCACCTGTTCTTTTGAAATCGGAACCAGATAACTCTGACCGATAAAATATTGTGCAAATGCTGTATTCGGTTCTCCGATTGGGAAAATCATTTCGCGCTGGAAAGCTGCCTTTGCCTCTTCTCCGGTTACATCTTCCGCCCAAACTTCCTTAGCCTGACGGAAAGCGGCCCATGCTTTCGGCCATCCGGCATAAAAGGCAATGTGCGTAATAATTTCCGAAATTTCCGTACGGGTGATGCCGTTCTGCTTGGCAGTCTGCAAGTGATAAGTCAGCGAACTGTCGGTAATACCTTGACTGATAAGTGAAGTGATGGTGACCAGACTCCGGTCGCGCAGACCGAGTTTGTCGGTACGGCTCCACACCTCACCGAAAAGTACATCATCATTAAGTTCCGCGAATTTAGGAGCAAAATCTCCCAGCTGATCGCGTCCAGCCGTCTGTTTAATCGTTTCCTGTGCCATAATAGTTGTACTGTTTATTACCCATGCGGCAAGCGCAAGGACCATTTGTATTTTCATAATGGTATGAGTTATTGGTTTGTCTTCTTTTTCAATGGCAAAGTTAACCGATTAATATGGGGAGAATGTATACCATTTACAGATGTTTATACCCGAATTGTGGAAAGTGTTTCTTATATATAGCGAAACCGCCATTTCCGAAATGGCGGTTTCGGAACTTATTCATTGATTACTCGGTTTAACTCCTCCACATGATGCAGGATAATCCATAGATACATAGTCGATACCACATGAACGGCAGAGTTCAGCTCCTGTAGAGAAGCATCCGGAGCGGTATGTGACTCGTTGTTTCTCCACTGTTTGACAAGCTCCAAATAAGTATAGAACTTCTGGTATCTCTCATCTTGATTGTACTTCAATCCTCTCAAACAACTGAAAGACAAGATACAATCTATAAAGGTAGGCATACTGCTTTCATTCTTAGTATTGACCATTTCCTTCTGATGTAACAAATAATACACCTTCTTCAGGAAGACCTCATATTTGGTGACGATTGTATTAAAAAGCCTGCGTTTGTCTACCAGTTTCATATTTTCCAGACAATAAATCCGGTTAAACGAGTCCAATAAAAGTTCGTTGGCTCCATCTATGGTAGCCACAGATTTCGCATTTAATGTCTTTATAAAGCAGTCAGCAGCAAGAGATAAATCCGGCAAATACGGAGCAAGGTCTGAGAACTCAGCTTTCAAATCTGTCAGGAATCTTTCTTTGAACAATGCAGGGATAAATGGGAGTTCATCTTCCTTCTTTTTGTAGTTCTCGTACATTACCCTGGCCATTTGTGTCATTACATTTCTGTAAAAATCGCTGTTCTCAAAAAGCTTGGCAAAAGAATCCATCTGCTCTACATAACAGCCTCTGGCAACCTCATCGAATATCTGAGGGAATATACTTTCCTCGAACTGCTTTTCATCCGTATTGTTGGCCTGTTTGGTCAGTTTCCTTTTTGCCGTCGAAACCATTTTGTCATAAATAGATTCCACTATCACCCTGTCAGCTTCGGAGAACTGACCCTGATACATGATGTTGACCTTGTCAATGATACGACTGAGCAAATCCTCATTGTCATTCTTTGGCTTTCCAGCTTTCGGGTTCTCACCTTTAAGAGGCTTCACTGTTCCCTCCATCTGAATGGAAACCGTTTCTCCCTCCGATATCTTTGAGTTTACCAGCATAATCTGTTTATTCAGGTCAATCCTTTCTTTAGGATTTTTAGGCAGAAGTCTGTACAGATAGTCGGCATACACGTATGCTTTATACAAGTCCTTATCAAAAGTTCTTGCTATCTGAGCCATATAGGAATAGAAACGGACGAAATTTTTGATTTTCGATCTTACCTCAAAGCGTTTTTCTTCATCAAGTTCTTCGTATCGACCGATGGTATTTTTGAAAGCATTCGACAAAACTCCCAGACGGTCCTTCTGCTTGCTGATGTCCTGCAGCAGGTCAAAGAACTTTTGCTCGTCACCTTCAGTCCATAGCTGGAACATCTGTATATCTTTTCTGAAAGTATACACATAGTTTACATCTACAGGATTTATCAGTTCAGTCCCTTTATAGAAAGGTTCGAACGATTTCTTTATATCCTCCGGCTTATTGCAGAAATCGAGTACGTATGTATCCTTCTTGTCTTTATGCCATCTGTTCAGACGTGACAAAGTCTGTACAGCTTTCACGTTCTTCAATTTTTTATCTACGAACATGGTGTGTAGTCTCGGTTCATCAAATCCAGTCTGATACTTATCTGCCACCACCAGCATATTATACAAGTCTGAGGCAAAGTACAGCGGCAATTTGGCTTCCGAAATATTGCGTCCGTCAGCAGAGTTCAACTTCGTTTCAGTATATTCCACTCCCTCATACGATACCGTACCAGAGAAAGCTACCATAGGATTTACATCAGTAATATTGTTTTCCTGACAATACCTCTTAATTTCCAGGAAATATCGTACCGCATGAGCACGCGAAGAACATACCACCATAGCTTTTGCTTTTCCAAGCATAGCATTGAGTGTCACCTCCCTGAATTTCTCCACAATGATAGCCGTTTTCTGCGCTATCACATGCTGATGATTGTCATGGAAAGCCTTGATAGCACGTGTAGCAGGAGTTTCCTGATACGAAGGATCAGCCTCTATACGCTTAGCAATCTCGTAAGTAGTATCATACGTAGTATAATATTTCAGCACATCCTTGATGAATCCCTCTTCTATGGCCTGCAGCATGGAATAGTTGTGATAAGCCACATATTTGTTGTCTTCCGGATTTTCACCTTCTTCAGCCAACTCACCGAAAGTCTGCAGCGTCTTTGGCTTTGGAGTTGCCGTAAATGCATAGAAGTACAGATTGTTGTGCTGTCCCTGGGCCAACAAATCTTCCATAAGGGCATCCTTCTTCTTTTCCAGTTCTTCAGCCTCAATCTCTTCTATTTCTGCATATTCGCGCAAAGCGTCATCTGTATCGGCCAATGCTGCTTTCAGCTTTTCTGCGCTTTTGCCCGACTGTGACGAATGAGCCTCGTCTACAATGATGGCATACCGTTTTCCACTGCGACTTGTCAGTTCCTTGTAGATAACCGGGAAACGGTGTAGGGTAGTGATAACAATTCTTGTATTATCATCGTTGATGATCCTTGCCAGCTTTTCCGAGTTATCTGCATCTGTAATGGTTTCTATCTGTCCGTCTATATGGTCGAAACCAAGAATCGTATTTTGAAGCTGCTTGTTCAGTACACGTCTGTCGGTAATGACAAACACACTGTTAAACATATTCTTTAAATCGGCATTCTGAAGCCCTGCCAGACGATAGGTGAGCCAGGCAATTGAATTGGACTTACCCGAACCCGCCGAGTGCTGAATCAGATAATTGTTTCCATGTGGCTTTTTCAGATACATGTATTTCATGTGTTCATCGGCAGCCAAATCAAAGTTTTGCATCCCGCTGTTGGTATGCTTGCTGGCACAATTCGCATAATACGTATCGGCCACCAGCTTTTCCACCACATCCAGCTGATGATAACGAGGGAAAATTATCTTTACGGAAGTTTCCGTCACTTCCTTTTCTTTGCCATGCTTGTCAATGATAATCTTCAGTTTCTCTTCTTCCTGACGGGAGATGTACCGCTGAAGTATGGAAAGCAGCATTTCTCTGCACAAGATTTTCTCCCACAGATACGAAGTGACATATCCTCCGTCCTCACGTTCGGGATTGCCCGCACCGCCCACTTCGCCCGCACCGTTGGAACCCTGATTAAAAGGGATGAAGAAGGTTTTTTCTTTTTTCAGTTCCGTGGTAAGAGCCACTTCATACAAATCAACTCCGAAGTATGCTAATATTCTGTTGTTGAAATGAAACAGCGGTTCTTTCGGGTCTCTGTCTGTGCACCACTGACGCTTGGAATCCTCCACATTCTGACCCGTAATCTGGTTTTTCAATTCGAGTGCCACCACCGGAATACCGTTCAATGAGAGTACCATATCGATAGTGTTCTTGTTCAGTTTGGAATAAGCAAACTGACGTGTCACTGTAAGAATGTTGGCATCGTAATTTGCCACCAGCTCATCGTTCAGCAGTGACGCCGGAGCAAAATAACAGAACCTGATATTTATACCCACATCACTTATGCCTTTGCGCAGCACATAAATCAGTCCGTAGCGTGACACATCATCCTGAAACACGCGATACAGCTGCTTCTCAGCCTTGTCGCCATACTTGGTTACATATCGTTTCCACTGCTTTGGCTGTGTCTTTTCTATAAAGGAGATAAGTACAGGCATATCTATAGCCCGTTCCTTGTCGTATGTATCCTGATTGCCTTTGATATAGCCGCCCTCTGTGATAAGATATCGTTCTATATCGGCTTCAAAGTTCTTTTCCTTTAAGTCTGTGGTATTCATAGTTATATCTTTATTTAATCTTTGTCTTTGGTTTTTACTACCCAACTTCCTTTATCACCTTTTCCGTTTATACGTTCCAGCAATCCTCTTTCTATGAGTGAAGGAGTCATACGCTTCACGGTCCGTTCCGATTTACCAATATGTGCGGCTATATCAGACTGTGTGGCTTTAGGGTTTTCTTTCAAGAAATTCAGCAGTGCCATTTCATCCAGTGTACAATTCAAAGTGCCATCCCAAGTGCCATTTTGGCTCTTTGATTCCTCTTTTTTGGCACTTTGAGAAAAGTTTATGTGCATCTCCCTGTTGCTAAGAGGGTTATTTTCTCCAAACAACATGTTTCTCAAGAACATATCCAGGAATCCGGCATCTGCTGAAACCCCTTTGGCGTAGTTGTTATAGTTGGCACGTGCCAGTGCATTTCTGAAATACCACGAATGTTTCTTGAATATATCATTATCTACTTTAAATCCGAATGTCTTCAAATATTTCATAAGGAACACAGCTATGGTTCTGGTATTGCCTTCGCCGAAAGCATGTATCTGCCAAACCCCTGAAATAAATTTGCAGATTCGCTGCAAAGCCTGTTCTGCATTCATGGCGGGATAATCAGTAGCCTTTTCCTGCGCAAAATCATATTCCAAAGTAGGGCGAATCATTTCATAATCCGAGTAGATAACCGTATCTCCGTCGAGTACCCATTCTTTCTTTGTGATATTATAGTTTCGTATTTGCCCTGCATGCTTGTACAGACCTTCGAACAGACGTTTATGAATATACAGGAGATAGTCCGGTGTAAACGAGAAAGTCTTTTCCGAAAGCAGTTCGGTGATACGTGCCGATACCTTGTCTGCTTCTTCTGTCCGTTCATCTTCCATTTCCCCACGGGAAGATTTCGATTGATAGTACGTATCAATCAGATGTTTCACTTCGTCAATGGAAATGTCTCCCTCTATATGTTGCTGTGCCGTCTGAATAAGATACTCAGACGGTTTCAGTCCGTCCACATCCTGCAAACCGATGGCGACTTGCCATGCGGCAGCTTTCTCTTTCTGGTCGGGTTCTCCCTGTCGGATATATTTGTCGAATTCAGTCATGGCTTATACTTTTCTTTTTCCGGTTACACACTCGAAAATCAATGATTTCTTGTAGTCTTTAAGTTTTTCTATCTTCTGTTGCTTGATGGAGATTAGTTCGTCTATCTCGCTGCATTTCTGATCAAGGTAGTTGGCGATGGTTTGTTGCTCATTTAGCGGTGGTACAGGAATATGAAAATTGAGTATTCCGTCGGAAGAAATGTTCGGTTGAGCAGAACCGGCAGAAGATAAGTTAATATAATCAATAAATCCATTTGTTGAGAACATTCTTTTTATATAATTATATTGTGTAGTTCTGATTATGCCAACTCGTTGATTAATGTAAACTTTATCGTCGGAATTATATACACCTATTTTACCAACCGTAGCTCCACTCATGGCAATTAATATATCATTTTTGTGAACTATAAATTTTTCAAGCTCATTATTTTCTTGAACATATACAATATTCTCAAATGAGATTTGTTCATTTAAAATATCTCCAATTCTAATAACAGGGATTCCTTTATCTTTATTAAAATGATTACTATTAAATGCATATCCATTTATAAATTTAGAACATCTTTTTAGCTGATATGTATTCCAATGCTCCGGAATCTTTCCAATCCATTCAATACCACTATCTTTTAGAGGAACATTTTTATCCAAACCTTTGGTTACCGCTTCGGTAATGACAGATTGCTTGTAGCTTTGCAGTTTGGTTATCATTTCCTCTTGCATAGTTATCAGCTCGTCTATTTCACTACATTTCTGGTCAAGGTAGGTGGCGATGAGTTGTTGCTCCTTTATCGATGGAGCTGGAATATAGAAATTGAGTATTTCTTCAGAAGAGATGTTGGGTTGAGCAGATCCAGCAGAAGATAAATTTACATAATCTACAAAACCATTTGTAGTAAACATCCTTTTTATGAAATTATATTGTATAGTTCTGATTATGCCAACTCGTTGATTAATGTAAACTTTATCTTCAGTACTATATATACCTATTTTACCAACAGTAGCTCCACTCATAGCAATTAATATATCATTTTTGTGGGCCATAAATTTTTCAAGTTCATTATTTTCTTGAACATAAACAATGTTCTCAAATGAAATTTGTTCATTTAAAATATCTCCAATTCTAATAACAGGAATTCCTTTATCTTTATTAAAATGATTACTATTAAATGCATATCCATTTATAAATTTAGAACATCTTTTTAACTGATATGTATCCCAATGCTCCGGAATCTCCCCAATCCAAGCAATACCACTATCTTTATATTTATCGTATCTATTTTCCATAATCCTCAATCTTCCTATTTAAATAAAAGAGTAACCTATCCATGTAGCATTAGTTTTTCAGCTTCTTCTGCTCCTTTTCAAAATTCTCTAAAAAATGAATCTCTACGGGCGAAAGACTATAAGTTGTTCTTTCCTTGAACTTGTCGTATTCCGTATCTGCTTTCTGCTTTGCCAACTCGGCAGAAATTTTTCCGGCATGGTTTAACAATTCTTTTCCGGAAAGCTTTAAAAAATCGTCCAGCTTTTGAATCCAGTCTTTCATGTACATGGGCTTATGCGATTTAGCCTGAAGTTCGGCAAAATCCAAATACAAACTGACGATTCGGTTGAGGGTATCCAGCTCATCGGAAGAAAGATAGTTCTTCGCTATTTCCACATCAGTACGTTTGGGCAATGCTCCCGTCCATGAAGTCAGTCCCATGAAATCTTTTTCCGCGTTAGCACGTTCGTATATAATTTCGGCAGCGGTATGACCATGTACAGAGAAATGCATCTTGTTTTGTACAGTCTTGAAGAACTGCATGGTAGTCTCTGTACGCGGATCATAATCAATGCTTAAGGCGTATATTTCAAGTATCTTGCGGTAGAATACCTTTTCCGAGGAACGTATGTCGCGGATACGGCTTAACAGTTCGTCGAAATAGTTTCCTCCGCCGGCTCTTTTCAGCAAATCATCGTTCATGGTAAATCCTTTTACAAGATATTCACGCAGAACTTGTGTAGCCCATATTCTGAACTGTACGCCACGGTGCGACTTGACACGATAACCTACACTGATTATCATGTCGAGGTTATAGTATGCCACCTGATATTTTTTATTGTCAGCGGCAGTTGTTGCAAAAAATGCAACAACTGAATCCGGATTCAATTCTCCATCCTCGAATACATTCTTTATATGTCTTGAAATGGTAGATTTGTTTCTTTGGAACAACTCTGCCATCTGGTCGGCTGTAAGCCAAACCGTATCATTGCATAGCGTTACTTCTATCCTTGATTTGCCATCCTCTGTCTGGTAAAGAATTATACTTCCGTTGTTAGGCTGCCCATTCATGGTTGATTCTCTTTTTATGGAGTTACATCTATTTACCCCAAAATCTTAGACATCAGTTCCGATTCTCTTTCCTCCAATTTTTTCAGTTCATCGAATATTACTGAACTTGCTGTAAGAGGAGTATATTTATAAAACTCACGTGTCAGCGGAATTTCATAACCTATCTTACTTTCAGATTCGTTGTACCAGAAGTCGGGAGCATACGGACGTACGTTCTTGTCGAGGTATTCCGTAATATCCTCTTTCCAAGGAATAATCTCGCTGTCCTTTAGTTCAGGGTCGGGTGCAAACCCGCTTTCCTGGTCAACAGGCTTTACGTATGCTTCCATCATATCAGGGTTACGTTTGCCGAAATAGTTTCTCAACAAAGCAACCTTTCCCTGCGGCACTTTTATCTTGGCCTTCTTCAGCTCAAGGAAGAAAGTTATATCAGGAAAACCTACGTGCCCTGGCATATTTGCTTCCCAGTATGCAGCCACCTCTTTCAGCAAGGCTTTGTCCGCTTCCTTATAATTGGCCGCAGTAGTCTCGTCAAAATGAATATCTTTGTACTCCAGCCGCAAGGGACGGTTGATAGTGAGTTTTGTAAACTTAAAATCCTCCACATCTTTTACCTTACTTTCCACTTTCAGCTCAGGATTATGCTCGGAGGTATATTCCCAGTTGGTAAAATCGTGATAAGCCTGCATAATCAGTTCGCGGCAAAGAGTGGTAATCTCTACACGCTTATTACCAAGCGGCTTGCGCAGTTTCTCGAAGCATTTGCTGGCATCGATCAGTTGTACCTTGCCCGCACGTTCTTCCGACTTATTTTTGCTCACTACCCAAATATAGGTAGCAATACCCGTATTATAAAACAGGTCGTTAGGCAACTGGATAATCGCCTCCAGCCAGTCATGTTCCAGCAGATAGCCACGAATTTCACTTTCACCGCTGCCAGCATCCCCTTTAAACAGGGGAGAACCGTTCTGAATAATAGCCATACGGCCGTCTTCTTTCAGTTTCGCCACACCGTTGAGCATGAACAGCATCTGTCCGTCGCCTTTTGCCGGCAGTCCTGGAGCAAAACGTCCCGCTTCGCCCATCTCGTTTTCGGCTTTCACACGTTTCTCGGATGCTTCCCAGTCGATACCGAAAGGAGGGTTTGAGATGATATAGTCAAACTGATAGCCTTTGAACTGGTCGTCGCCAAGTGTATCGCCAAGTCGCATATTATCGGCATTACCGCCCTTTATAAGCATATCGGCTTTGGCAATACCATACGTCTGTGGATTGAGTTCCTGACCATAGCATGTGATTTCGGCTTCAGGGTCTATTTTGCGGAATCTCTCGTCAAGACAGGCAAGCATCTGGCTTGTTCCCATTGCCATATCGTATATGGATGCCACGATGCCTTCATCTTCCATTTTCTGCTCATCATCTCCTACAAGCAGTTCACTCATCAGATAAATGATGTCACGTGCGGTAAAGTGTGCTCCTGCCTGGTCGTTATACGATTCGGAAAACTTTCTGACTAATTCTTCAAAAATGTAGCCCATATCCACAGCCGAAACTACATCCGCTCCCAGATAAGCCTTGGCAGAACAGAACTCCTTGATAACGAGATAGAGGCGGTTGTTGTCGTCCATCTTCTTGATTTCGTTGTAGAAGTCCATGCGGTTGATAATGTCAATCACATTTTCGGAAAAATGATTGAGGTAGTTCTCGAAGTTGTCTTTGATATTATCGGCATCAGCAAGCAAAATGTCGAAAGTAAACTTGCTGGTATTATAGAACTTCTGTTTGGCTGCCGCTTCAAGAAAACCTTTCTTTACGGCTATACCCTTCGCATCAAGGTCTTCGTTCATCTTGATAACAGCATCTTTTGTTGGTGCAAGGGTATCTTCAAAACGCTTGATTACACACATGGGTAGGATTACCTTTCCGTATTCGTGAGGTTTGTATAATCCTACTAACTTATCAGCAATAGCCCAAATGAGATTTGCTTTTTCCTGTATATTGGTAGAGGTCTGTCTTTGTAAATCTTCTCCGCTCATAACTATTTTTATTTCTTTCTCAAAGGTAAAAATTTATCAATTACTTAAACAACAAATTAAGGTCCATCGACAAGAAATCCTCAAAAGGCAATCCTCCGGAACCTACCACCAAAGCCTTGTGCGGATGGTATAACTGCGAGAAAACGGCCAGCCCTTGGTTAGTGGTTCTTCTTCCACTCTTCACTTCAATGGCTACCTTCTTATTTCTACGGACCAGTACGAAGTCTACTTCATCTTTCTTGTCTCTCCAGTAATACACTTTGTAGTCATAAATTTGTGCCTGGCTGACAAGGTGCGCACCAACGGCGGATTCTACATAGCGTCCCCATAACTTGGCATCTTCTATCACTTCCGAAAAATCTTCGTCGGCATATACATTCCGAAGCGCACTGTTATGAACCTGAAACTTGGGAACGGAATTATATTTCCGTGCTTCATCTTCTGCGTATTTCTGTAGTCCGCAAAGCAAACCGCATTCATCCAAAAGATGCAGGTAACCGGCAAGCGTGGTCACATTGCCTGCATCTTGCAGTTGGGCAGCTACCTTGGTAAGTGAAAGTAATTCTCCGCTATAACTGCTGCCTATCTCAAACAGCTGCCGCAGGAGCTGGGGCTTCATAATACGGGTATCCATCAACACATCTTTTGAGATAGAAGATTCAATCAATGCATCTTTCACATAGTTTCTCCAACGTGTTTCATTCTGAATGTATTGTGCGGCACCCGGATAACCGCCAAAATAGACATATTGTGGTAAAGACCATCCAAAACAGTCTTTCATTTCAGTATAAGTCCAGTGGGAGAGACGGATAAGTTCAAACCGTCCGGCAAGCGATTCGGTCAGGCCTTTTTCAATCCACATTCTGGAAGAGCCCAACAGTACTACTATCAGTTGTCTTTTTTCTCGGGTGTCGCGGTCCCATTCGGCTTTTACCGTTTCACTCCAGTTTCTTATTTTTTGGATTTCATCTATGACCATCAGCCTTTTGGTTTCTCCACGAACGGCCATTTTCATTCTTTGTGATTCCCATACCTGGGTAAGCCAGTCGGCAGATACACCTGTCACATCATCTGCGGAATAACTGTCGAATGGAAGAGTGCATTCTTCCAGTACCTGACCGATGAGAGTAGATTTTCCTACTTGTCGAGGGCCGACAATAACCTGTATTTTACTTCTTGGCTCATTTATACGGCTAAGAATCTCCTGAAATTGCGCTCTTTTATATTCCATATTTTCCCAAATGTTCAATCTAATTCCATAAAATGTTCAATCCACTGAACAAAAATGTTCAATCTGCATCAAAGATAGAAAATCCAATCCAGAAGAAGAAAAAATGAGGAGGTAAAATCATTTCTGTTGTATAAACTGCTTTTCAGAAGAATTTATAACAATACATTTGTCTATAATTATTTGCATTTATAATATATTGATAATTAATTGGTTTCAGAATATAAAAAAACGCAAGTGCGTTTTATTCAAAACGTAAAGGCGTTTTACTTCAAACGCAAGTGCGTTTTGGTTCAAACGTCCTTACGTTTTCCCTAAAACGTACTTGTGTTTTCCGGCAGATTTCTTTCTACCTGATTTTTAAGTTAATAAATCATTAGCAATCTTGCTTTTCTCCAGCAAAAATACTAAATTAGGGCATCACGAATTTTAAATGTAATGCCTATGAAAAAGTATGTAGCTGAACTAATCGGAACTATGGTTCTTGTACTGCTGGGCTGCGGTAGCGCCGTATTTGCAGGAGGAGTGGCCGACACAGTGGGTGCCGGTGTAGGAACCATCGGAGTGGCCATGGCATTCGGTCTTTCTGTCATTGCCATGGCATATACCATAGGAAACATTTCCGGCTGCCACATCAATCCGGCCATTACACTGGGTGTATGGCTGTCGGGAGGCATGAAAACGAAACGGGCTTTGATGTATATGCTGTTTCAGGTTGTAGGCGCCATTATCGGTTCGCTGATTCTCACGCTGCTGGTATCGACCGGTGCACACGGAGGACCGACGGCCACAGGCTCCAACAGCTTTGCGTCTGATGCCATGGGACAGGCGTTTCTGGCCGAAGCCGTGTTTACCTTTATCTTTGTGCTGGTGGCGCTGGCTGCTACGGACGAAAAGAAGGGGGCTGGTAACCTGGCCGGACTGGCCATCGGACTTACACTGATACTGATTCACATCGTGTGTATCCCGATTACAGGGACATCCGTGAATCCGGCACGAAGCATCGGACCGGCCCTGATGGAAGGCGGACAGGCCATCGAACAGCTCTGGCTCTTTATCGTGGCACCTTTCGTGGGAGCAGCTTTCAGTGCGCTGGTGTGGAAATTCCTTCGTACTGAATGAGTAAAGACACGAGGATAGCATGTCTTTTTCATTTAAAAAGCGTATCTTTGCAGCCGATTTTTAAATAAGGAAAAAGATATGCTATCACAAGGTATTTATTCGATTGTTTTACTGATTTTCTCGAACATCTTCATGACGTTTGCCTGGTACGGCCATTTGAAGATGCGTGAAGAGTTCAGCTGGTTTGCTTCACTGCCACTGATTGGGGTGATTGCGTTCAGCTGGGCCATTGCTTTTTTTGAGTATAACAAAATGAAAT
>ULLJ01016668.1_pt1 | contig 13722 bp, 10 predicted proteins | sample 1951371 | NCBI WGS metagenome assembly ULLJ01 (sample SAMEA4835522, study PRJEB28245) | human gut metagenome | biome: gut microbiome; material: fecal sample | place: Denmark | collected 2008
TCATCGTTTCTTTTGATTATATTTTACATTTTAACCACTCGACGCGCCCTGCAATTCATGTGATTGATGACTAGCTTGCAAATTGCCATGGCGCAGCCACTATACAAAAATAGCCTTCCGTCCAGCCAAGTGCAAGCCGATTAGCATGAATTAACGCCCCATTAACTATTTCTCCGTATCCATTTAACAAAATCAGAATCAGGCTAAAAGCCCTTGCTGCGTCCATCTTCTTCGCCCTTTCCCGCATTTCTGTCAATGAGAAGGCCGCTTCGTCCGTCTTCTGCGTGTTGTCATAATACGTGACTTTGGATGGGTCTTAGTGGTAAACAAAGCCAACAAAGTGCTTTTTGTGATATCATGCAATTGAGGTCGTGATGGTTCTCCAAACCTCATTTTCATAACGAGCTATATAGCCGTTGACTATCCTGTATTATTAAAATGGCATTTTATATTTTGCCACAAAAGTTTAAAATGCCATTTTAATAAGCGAGTAGTTTTCTTCATCTTGCTTTGTTGTTTTGTCGTCTGTGTTGGGCTCGTGGTGAAGCTTGGTACAGATGCTTGCAAAATTAAATATTTTTTTGGGGGAGAAAGGAGACGTTGACGAAAAGAGGCGAGATTTTAAGGACTTTTAGCCACCCGTATGGCAGCGGAACGGAATAAATTTCGTAATTTTGCAGCGTTTAATATATATAATGATGAAGCTGGATACATTGACCGCCATTTCTCCTATTGACGGACGCTACAGAGGCAAGACCGAGCCCCTGGCCGACTATTACTCAGAGTTTGCGCTGATACGTTATCGCGTCCGCGTGGAAATCGAATACTTTATCACGCTTGTGGAGCTCCCCCTGCCGCAGCTCAAGGGCTTCGACACGGCCCTCTTCGACCGTCTTCGCAGCATCTACCGCGACTTCACGGAGGAGGATGCCGCCCGCGTGAAGGACATCGAGAAGGTGACCAACCATGACGTCAAGGCCGTGGAGTATTTCATCAAGGAGCAGTTTGACGCCATCGGCGGACTGGATGCCTACAAGGAGTTTATCCATTTCGGACTCACCTCTCAGGACATCAACAACACGAGCGTGCCCCTGTCCATCAAGGAGTCGCTCCTGGAGGTCTATTATCCCCAGGTCGAGGAGCTCATCGACCAGCTCCAGGCTTATGCCGAGGAGTGGAAGGACGTGCCGATGCTCGCCAAGACCCATGGCCAGCCCGCCTCGCCGACGCGCCTGGGCAAGGAAATCGAGGTCTATGTCTATCGCCTGCGCGAGCAGCTTGACGCCCTCAAGGCCTGCAAGTTCACGGCTAAGTTTGGTGGCGCCACGGGCAATTTCAACGCCCACCACGTCGCCTACCCCGAGTACGACTGGCGCGCCTTCGCCAATCGCTTCGTCTCCGAGAAACTCGGGCTGGAGCGCGAGCAATGGACCACGCAGATCAGCAACTACGACCACCTGGGCAGCATCTTCGATGCCATCCGCCGCATCAACACCATCATGATTGACCTCGATCGCGACGTCTGGATGTATATCTCGATGGAGTATTTCCACCAGAAGATCAAGAAGGGTGAGGTCGGCTCGAGCGCCATGCCCCACAAGGTCAACCCCATCGACTTCGAGAACAGCGAGGGCAACCTCGGCGTGGCCAACGCCGTGCTGCAGTTCCTCGCCGCCAAGTTGCCCGTGAGCCGTCTGCAGCGCGACCTGACCGACAGCACCGTGCTGCGCAACGTAGGCGTGCCCGTGGCCCACAGCATCATCGCCATCCAGAGCACCCTCAAGGGACTTCGCAAACTTATATTAAATAAGGAGAAAATCGCACAGGACCTCGACAATATGTGGCCCGTCGTGGCTGAGGCCATCCAGACCATCTTGCGCCGCGAGGCTTACCCGCATCCCTACGAGGCCCTGAAGCAGCTTACCCGCGGCAACGAGAAGGTGACGGAGCAGACCATCCACGACTTCATCGCCACGCTCAACGTCAGCGACGAGGTGCGCAAGGAACTGCTCGCCATCACGCCGCACAACTACACAGGTATCTAATCAAGACAATTTTATATATTACTTGGCCGTGAGGCCATATCTATCATTCAAAACAATACTGTTATGGCAGAAGAATTAGAGAACAAGCAGGAACCCGTTTACGGACAGGATGAGCGTGGCCGCGAGGCCAACTCTTCTGAGAGTCAGGGTAATAGTGAGCAGAAGGATTATCGCTCATCGCGGCCTCAGCGTCCGCGCATCCACTCGCAGCGCGCTTACAGCAGCGACCGCAGCAACCAAGGTGGCGAGGGCGGCTTCCGTCCAGAAGGCTTCGGAGCAGGGCTCCAGGGCGCGCAGGGCGGACAGTATCAGGGCGGCTATCGCCCGAGAAACAATTATCAGGGTGGCTACCAGCCGCGTCAGCAGGGTGGCTATCAGCCCCGTCAGCGTCAGCAGGGCGGCTATCAGCAGCGCCAGCAGGGTGGCTACCAGCAGCGCCAGCAGGGCGGCTACCAGCAGCGCCAGCAGCAGGGCGGTTATCAGCCGCGTCAGCAGCAGGATGGTTATCAGCCGCGTCAGCAGCAGGAGGGCTATCAGCAGCGCCAGCAGGGTGGCTACCAGCAGCGCCAGCAGCGTGGCTATCAGCAGCGTCAGCAGGGCGGCTACCAGCAGCGCCAGCAGGGTGGCTATCAGCAGCGCGGCTATCAGCAGCGGGGCTACCAGCAGGGCGGCTATCAGCAGGAGGGCTTCCAGCAGGGCGGCTACCAGCAGCGTGGCGGCTACGGACAGCCCCGCAGGCAGCATACGCCGGGCTACAATCCCAATGCGAAGTATTCGCTCAAGAAGCGTATCGAATATAAGGAGGAGAACATCGATCCCAACGAGCCGATTCGCCTGAACAAGTATCTGGCCAACGCCGGAGTTTGCTCTCGCCGTGAGGCCGACGAATATATCCAGGCTGGTGCCGTGCTGGTCAATGGCACGGTAGTCACAGAGCTTGGCACGAAGGTCTTGCGCTCCGACGAGGTGAAGTTCCGCGACCAGCCCGTCACGATGGAGAAGAAGGTCTATGTGCTGCTCAACAAGCCGAAGGACTATGTCACCACGAGCGACGATCCGCAGCAGCGCAAGACCGTCATGGACCTGGTGAAGAACGCTTGCGAGGAGCGTATCTACCCCGTAGGACGTCTCGACCGCAACACCACGGGTGTGCTGCTTCTGACCAACGATGGTGACTTGGCCAGCAAGCTGACCCATCCGAAGTTCCTCAAGAAGAAGGTCTATCACGTCTATCTCGACAAGCCTGTCACGGCCACGGACCTGCAGAAGATCGCCGAGGGCATCGAGCTGGAGGACGGCGAGGTGCATGCTGACGCTATCGAGTATGCCAGCCCGACGGACGAGAAGCAGGTCGGCATCGAGATCCATAGCGGCAAGAACCGCATCGTGCGCCGCATCTTCGAGAGCCTTGGCTATCGTGTGGTGAAGCTCGACCGTGTACAGTTTGCCGGTTTGACGAAGAAGAATCTGCGCCGCGGCGACTGGCGTTTCCTCACCCAGAAGGAGGTGGAGATGCTGCGTATGGGCGCATTCGAATAAGTACTCATCTCACAACACCCTCATCCCGTCTTCTCCTTAATATATATAGGGCCTCGGGGAGCCGTGCGGATTGTAGTTCCGCATGAACACTACCAGCGCTCTGTGGAGAATTGGGGGGATGGGGATGCTTGTAGAGAGCAACAATCTTCAAACAATACAAGAGATGAAAAGAACAAAAGTGGTCGATGCACTCAAGTGTACCGACTTCGGAAAAGACATAAATGTGAAGGGTTGGGTGCGCTCGCATCGCAGCAGCAAGGCCGTAGATTTCATTGCCCTCAACGATGGCTCGACGATCAACAACATCCAGGTGGTGGTAGATCCGGCCACGGTGGATGCCGAGACGCTCAAGAGCATCACCACGGGAGCCTGCCTCAGCGTGGTCGGCACGCTCGTGGAGAGTCAGGGCAAGGGGCAGACCAGCGAGATCCAATGTAAGGAGATCGAGGTCTATGGTCTTTGCCCGGCCGACTACCCCATGCAGAAGAAGGGTCAGAGCTTCGAGTACATGCGCAAGTATGCCCATTTGCGCCTGCGCACCAACACCTTTGGCGCCGTCTTCCGCATCCGCCACAACATGGCCATCGCCATCCATAAGTACTTCCACGATCACGGATTCTACTATTTCCACACGCCGATCGTGACGGCCAGCGACTGCGAGGGCGCGGGCAACATGTTCCAGGTGACGACGCTCGACCTCGACCGTGTCGCCAAGGCGGGAGAGGTGGACTACTCCAAGGACTTCTTTGGAACGAAGACCAACCTCACCGTGAGCGGCCAGCTCGAGGGTGAGCTTGGAGCCACGGCCCTCGGCGCTATCTATACTTTCGGACCGACCTTCCGTGCCGAGAACAGCAACACGCCGCGCCACCTGGCTGAGTTCTGGATGGTGGAGCCGGAGGTAGCCTTCCTCGACCAGGAGGGACTGATGGACCTCGAGGAGGACTTCATCAAGTATTGCGTCAACTGGGCCCTGGACAACTGCCGTGACGACCTGGAGTTCCTCAACAAGATGATCGATAAGCAGCTCATCGCCACGCTTGAGTCGGTAGTCAAGGAGGACTTCGTCCGACTGACCTACACCGAGGGTATCAACATCCTGGAGGAGGCGGTCAAGAACGGTCGCAAGTTTGAGTTCCCCATCACGGGTTGGGGTATGGACCTGTCGAGCGAGCACGAGCGCTACCTCGTGGAGGAGCACTTCAAGCGCCCCGTCATCATGACCGACTATCCGAAGGAGATCAAGGCCTTCTATATGAAGAAGAATGCCGACGACAAGACCATGCAGGGCACGGATGTCCTCTTCCCGCGCATCGGCGAGATCATCGGTGGATCCGTGCGCGAGGAGAACTACGACAAGCTCGTGGCCGAGATTGAGGCCCGCGGCATGAAGGCCAGCTCCTACGACTGGTATCTCGACACGCGTCGCTATGGCTCCTGCCCCCACGGCGGTTTCGGACTGGGCTTCGAGCGCCTTATCCTCTTCGTCACGGGTATGCAGAACATCCGCGACGTCATACCGTTCGCACGCACTCCGAAGAACGCCGAGTTCTAACTATTGAGTAAAAGGGTATGTGCGCCCGCTCAAATCGCAGCCTGTCTGGGGCTGACGAGGGTGCGCAGCAATATAGGAAAAGGCCAAGGCCGACGGACTTCCTTGAGGAAGCCACGTCGGCCTTGGTTTCTTTCGGGTGGCCCTGGAGCAGGGGGTAAGCTGGCCCAGCATAAATTTTTGTGGGCTTTTTCTGCCTTTTTGTTTGGTACTCCCCATTTTTTTCCTTAACTTTGCATACCAGAACATATCAATACTAACGAAAAAATAACAAGACAATGGACAACAACCAGAAGCCGCAGCAGCAAGGCTTGCAGATCGACCTCAGCCCCGAGGTATCCAAGGGCATATATTCTAACTTCGCCATCATCTCTCACTCGAAGAACGAGTTTGTAGCTGATTTCGCCATGTTGCTTCCGGGCATGCCGAAGGCACAGGTTGGTTCGCGCGTGATCCTCGCTCCGGAGCACGCCAAGCGTCTGCTCGCAGCCCTCAACGACAACATCACTCGCTACGAGAAGGAGTTTGGCAAAATTGAATTGCCGCAGCAGGGTGGTGCTCGCACCGTCGCCCCGTTCGGTACGCCGAAGGGCGAGGCTTAAGCCAGGCTAAGTGTTTTAAATTTTCATAATGTGAAGTTTTTGGCATCCGGTCCTCTTCATCGAGGGCAGGGTGCCTTTTTTGTGATAGTATTTCCAATCCTTGCGGGGCGGATATACTGTACTTGTTGTTTGCTTCATAAGCAGGCTGTATTGAAAGAACGCTAACCACCCCAGTCGGATGAGCACAAAAAAGCGCACCCATCGGAATGTCGTGCCATAGTTTGACCATTCCAATGCGTGCGCGGTCGTTTGGGTAATCGACTAAACTATTGCTTGTTGCCGCCTCCTGTCGAGATGCCGCCCACTATATCGTCGTTCTCGATGGTGCGGTCCACGGACTTCACACCTCCGCGGAGCGAACCAAAGCGCCACGAGATGCTGATGCCCACATGTCGTTGTGAGCCTAGCCATGTCTGGGTGCCACGGAAGTCTCCCTGGACGGTGTGGGAGGGATAGGAGCGCAGGTCTGGGCCAAAGAGGTTGCCTGCCGACAGGCGTACCGACAGCCGGTCTTCCTTGAGGAAGGAACGGCTGAGCGAGGCACTCCAGTAGTACGAAGGTTCGGAGTAGGAATAGACGCTCTCCACCTCGTTGCCGACATTGAAGCCTCCGTTGAGGCCGAAGGTGAGTTTCCAGGGCAGCTTCTGGGTGAAGTTGATGGTGTTCCAGCTGCTCCATCTGCTATGCTCAAGCCCCGTCTGGCTGTCCTTCTTGGTGAGATAGAAAATGTTGGGACCTCCACCCAGGTTGGCGCCTCGCCAAAGGGCGGTCTGCACGTAGGCCCAGAGCATCCAGCTACGGCTGTGGAGAAGGTCGCCATAGGTCGTGACGGAGAGGCCGTTTTGGTCAAACCACAACTGTCCGATCTGGTTGTTGCAGAACGTATGGCTGACGCCACCCATCCAGGTAGCCTTGGTCGTGATGTAGTTGTACTCCAGTTGCAGGTTGTAGTTGCGCGAGCTGTTCAGCCCCGGGTTGCCATAGCTCAGGGAGTTGGGGTTTCTTTCCTCGGCGGGGTTGAGGTAGTCGATGCCCGGGCGGTTGATGTTGGATGAGAATGAGAACTTCAGCGACTGTGCGTCCGTTAGGGCGTAGCGCACGGAGGCCGAGGGGACCCAGTCGTTGAGCCGCTTGTGGAAGTCAGACTGCGATCCGTCGGGGTATTCTGCCTTCAAGAAACTATATTCATAGCGCAAGCCTACTCGTGCCTGGATCTTGCTGCCCGAGTAGAGCCACTCCGTGTAGGCTGCTCCTATCTGGGTGTTGTGCTGGAAGAGGGAGTGCTGGTTCATCTCCTCCGCCCCCGTATAGGTCAGCCATACGTCCGACTCACTCGTGCGGAAGATGTATTTCGCACCCGCATTCCACTTGAACCACTTCCCTAGCGGGCGTACGTAGTCGAGCTGGAAGGTATGCTCGTCAAACTGCGTGCGGCTGTTGTTTTCGTAGCCTGTGTAGCTGACGGGCAGGTTGAAGATGTTCAGGTATTGCGCGGTCTTGTCCTGGTGGGAGCGGGTGGTCTGCAACTGATAGGATGCGGTGAACACCTCTCCCTCCTTGCGGGTCTTGTGTTGGTAGTCCAGTCGTCCTCCGAAGTTGTAGGCGTAGTAGGTCGGGAGCTGGGCGTTGACGTTGTAGAAGTAGGCCAACTGTCCGTCGCCATTGGTCATACGCTCGTATCCGTTCACGCTTCCGATGCCTGCATTGTAGTAGTAGCCACCAAAGTTGAGAGTCAGAAGGTTGAGCGAATCGACCTCGTAGCTTGCGCTGATGTTGCCGTAATGGACGTTGGTCATCACGGTATTGCGTAAGCGCGACTCCATCGTCTGGTCCGTTTTCAGGTACTGGCGGGTCGCGTCGTTGCCCTGGTCTTTCTTGTCGTGCTGGTATCCATAGTTGATGGACGTGGCCAACTTGCCCTTCTGTATCGTCAGCATAGTACCCATGCCTGGCCCTTGGCGCAAGGGGTTGTAGTTGGCCGACACCGTGCCCGTCACGCCTGCCAGGTGGGAGTTGTTCTGCATGACGAGGTTGAGGATATATTGTGTGCCCTCGGCATCTTCTTTGGCGCCTGGGTCGGTGATGACCTCCACCTTCTTGATCTGTGAGGCAGGGATCGACTTGAGCACGTCCTTGAGGTTTTGTGAGGAGAGGGTAGGGTCGGGGTGGCCGTTGCGATAGACCTTGAACGAGGGCGATCCCTTGATGCTGATGTTTTCTTGACCGTCTATGGTCACGAGGGGCACGGAACGGAGCATGTCGAGGGTGTTCTTGGTGCGTGCCGTCTCGTCGTTGGCCACGTCGTAGGTCAGCTTGTCGATGTCGTTCTTGACGAGTTTGCGCTGGGCCGTCACCGTGACGTCTCCCAGGTCGTAGGACATCGTGTCGATGGCCAGCGAGTCGGGCTCAGCTGCCGTGGCTGGAAGGGCGGCCATGGCGAGGCTGGCGGCCATCCCTCTCCATGACAAATAGTGGAGGATTGTCCTCTGTATTTTGCCTTTGGTGTTGTCTCTTCCCATGATGAATCGTTCTTTGTTGTCTTTAATATCTCTTGTTGCGTCTCCTCCCCTCCCGATCGGAGAGGGGAGGAGGCGGGTATTATTCCCTTTTGCTTTCTTCCCACTTTTGGGCTACTTCATCGATACTGATGTTGAGCAGCCGCATCTGGCGGAACAGTTCGGGCAGGGTGGTCTCCATAAACTCCTCCTGCCGTCTTTGGGCGATGTGGTGGCGTGCATCCTCGGAGACAAAATAGCCCATGCCGCGTTTGTTGAAGATGATTCCCTCGCGGGCGAGCAGTTCGTAGCCTTTGATGGCGGTATTGGTATTGACCTGTAGCAGAGCCGCATACTCTCGGACGCTGGGTATCCGTCCGCCAGGCGGATAGTTCTCCGCCATGATCTCGTCGGCCAGACGGTCGGCTATTTGCTCGAAAATGGCCTTGTTATTCGTGAAACTCATAACTGTAGTCCTTTCCTTGCTTGAGATTAGCGACCAATGGTCAGTTTTTCTTCCTTGACATTGCTGCCCGTGCCGACGTTCTTCGTCAGCGAGCGGATCGTGCCCGAGAGGTCCACGTTGCTCGCCCCGCTGGCCGAGAGGAGGGTTGTGCCGCAGTTGTTGAACTTCAAGTCGGCCTCGCTTGCGCCGCTAAGGTCTGCCTTGATGGTCTCCACGCCCGTGAGGGAAGCCTCCAGTTCGCTCGCTCCGCTCAGCCTTGCGTTGAGCTCGCGACTTTCTACGTTCTTCACCTGAATGTCGCTGGCGCCGGATGATTGCAAATTGACTTCGCCGCAAGCGATGTGATCAATATCGATATCGGATGCGCCATCAGCCTCTATATGGGTCTTGGCACAACGGAGCGTGCCCAGTTCCAGGTCGCTTGCCCCACTGGCCTTGAGCTTGAAGTCGTCAGCTGTCTGGATGTGCTTGGCCTTCAGGTCGCAGGCGCCGCTCACCTCTACGCGTCGAAGCGACTTCGACTGGATGGTGATCGTGATCAGCTCGATCGGGTTCTTGCCAATCCTCGGACCCTTGTTGGGCAAAGGCTTGCAACTGAAGTAGAGTCGCTTGCCCTTTTGTACTACCTTTACGCAGCCGATCAGTTTCTCCGGGCCTTCTACCGTCACCTTGGGGATAGTGCCTTCGGCATAGACGACCTGGAGACCGCCTGAGAGGTCTATTTCGTCGTAGTCGGTCACGGCGACGTTCTGCTTGCGGCTGGGGCCAAACTCCTCTTGGGTGGAGTGGACCCTACAACTACTGGTCACCAGGATGGTGACAAGGGCGATGAGTTTGATGCAAATGGTTTTCATATTCTTGTCCCTTTCTTTTATGGGGGATGGCCTGTCTTGCACCTGCCGCTCTTTCCTATATACGCAGCAAAATGCAGTTTTGTGACATAAGCTCCCTAGTCTTTAATGTTGTTTACCAATTGAAGAAGCGATTGTTAATGACCTGCAAGCGCTTGAAGATGCGAAACGACAACCAGTAGTTGAGCACGGTCAGCAGCAGGAAGAGGATGGACGTGCCGTGCATGAGGGCGTCTCCAGCCCACGGCAAGAACTCGATACTGTAATCGCTGTCCTTCAGCGTGTCGAGGAATAGGAAGCCACCGATGGCGATGGATAACGTCGTCAAGGTGGCAAGCGCGCCCAGGGTGATGGTGGCCGATAGCCAGCGCAGCTTTTTGAAGAATAGGCCGCTTAGAAGATAGAACGAGTGGAGCCAGAGGATGTTCGGAAGTCCGGCCCATGCTATCTGTGCGTTCTCGCCAAAAAACTTGCTTAGCAGGTCGAGGGCGTCGGAGAAGGCGAGCGGGGTGAGCAGCAATGCTTGCTTGTGGTCGGTCAAGAGCGAGATGAGCCATTGCACCACGTCGGCCACAAAGAAGGAGACGAGGGGAACGACAAAGGCTGTGAGCAAAACGCCGATATAGCTGGTGAGGAATTTCTCGGCATTGGAGGCCGGCAGCATGAGGAGCGACGTGCGCTCTTGCTTGCTTAGCAGGTTGGGGAACACTTGGACGCCGCAGAAGGCGAAGCAGCCTATCCACAACAGGGTGAGGTCGTCGCTCTGCGTCTGGAGGTCTCTATGGGAGACATACTTGACGAAGAGGAACATGAGGATGAATGCGGATGTGGCTACGCCCGTACTCTTTAGCAGGGTGGCACGGTGAGTGGCAAGCTGCCATTGGGCGTATTGCTTCATGCGCTGTATATTGAACTGGGTCATACTGTTTCTTTTGTTGGGTTCTACAATTTACATTTGAATCTTGCCTAAGGTGACGGCCGAGAAGAACATCTCCAAGTTGAGTTGTGTCTCCGGCTCGTTGGCTGCATGGGGGACGATCACGTTGTTGCCTTGGAGAGATGGTTCGGCATAGAGCACGTCGTTGCTCATCTCGTTGGCCTGTCTGGTCTCAAAGCTGTAGCGCTGCGTGATCTCGCCCACGCTTGCGTCGCAAAGCAGACGCGACTGGGCGAGGATGACGACGTGGTCTATCAGCTGCTCTACGTCGTGAACCTGGTGGGTGGAGATGATGAGTGTCGTGTCGTCCGACAAGTTCTTTGCCACTACTTGACGAAACGTGGCTTTCGAGGGAATGTCCAGGCCGTTGGTAGGTTCGTCCATCAACAGCCACTCTGTGCCTGCGGCAAGGGCGACGCTCATAAACACTTTCTTCTTCTGACCCATCGAGAGCTGGCGCAGGTCGCGGACGTCGGGCAGTTCGAAGGCCGAGAGGCAGTCGTTGAGCACCTGCTCGTTGAAGCGAGGATAGAAGGGGCGGATAAGCGAGACGTATTTCTGAAGCGACATCTCGGGCAGCGAAAACTCTTCCGGTACGAGGAAGATGCGGCTGAGCATCAACGGATCGCGCTGGGCCGATTCCATGCCGTCAATATAAAGATGGCCCTTCTTCGGGCGGAGTAGTCCCGAGGCGAGGTAGAGTAGGGTACTCTTGCCCGTTCCGTTGCGCCCCAAGAGGCCATAGGTATGGCCCGATTCGAGCTTAAGCTGGAACCCGTCGAACACCTTGCTTGAGGCGCCCGGGTAGGAAAAGCTGAGGTCTTGTACTTCAATCATATCCTTGTCTGTTTTTGGTTTTTATTCGTTATTGTTCTTTTGTTATAGTGTACTACTTAAATAGTACACTGCAAAAGTATGTGTTTTCTCTTTCCGGTGCAAGTTTTGGCATAAGAAAATGCGCGTAAACGCTAAATTAGTAAGAAAAGTTGTCAAATATACCGTTAGCTGGCCTTGTCCTTGCTCTTTATCCATGCTTTTTTCTCGGTTTCAGTTTGTTGTCCTTCTTCTATTCTTCTGCCATGTGCTTATAGATAGGCGATTTGCTTGCGCGCGTACATTATATAGTATATAAAGTGGCGGAACCTCGTGGTGATCCTTCATCATGCTAATAATCCCTTTTGTTATTGTGGTTTTGTGAGACGCCGTCATCGTCTTGTTCGTTGAAATTTGCTGCATTTTCACTCCTGCAACAGAGGATTGCTCAAAGTTTGTGCTGGTTAAAAAATACAAATGGATATTATTTGTTGCTAATATTTTCCGGTCCTCAAAATTTTCCCCTCTATATAGTTAGGTCATTTCGGGAAATCTTCGTACCTTTGCACCTCGAAATTGCATAGTAGTAAAATGTCCTTTTGGGACGATGCGCTGCGATTCGCAAAACGTTGATAATAAACAAAATAAATATAAATAAAAAAGTAAAACAATGCCTACTATTTCGCAATTAGTAAGAAAAGGCAGACAGGTAATCGTGGACAAGAGCAAGTCTCCCGCGCTGGACAACTGTCCTCAGCGTCGTGGTGTTTGTGTTCGTGTCTATACGACGACCCCTAAGAAGCCTAACTCGGCAATGCGTAAGGTTGCCCGTGTGCGTTTGACCAATCAGAAGGAGGTTAACTCCTACATCCCCGGAGAGGGTCACAACCTTCAGGAGCACAGCATCGTGCTGGTTCGTGGTGGTCGTGTGAAGGATCTCCCTGGTGTGCGCTATCACATCGTCCGTGGTACGCTCGATACGGCTGGTGTAGCCAACCGTACGCAGCGCCGCTCTAAGTACGGTGCAAAGCGTCCTAAGGCTAAGAAGTAAAATTCTCCCGTTCTGCGAGGGCCGAGTAGTTTCTGATAGAGACAAGGGCTTGACCCTCGCGGAACAAATAGCCACCCCAACCCCTAACCGAAGATAACAGGCGGAGATGTCTGGTATCAAGGTGTAAGAGCTAAAAATCGAAAGAAACATCGTTTTGCTGGAGAATGGAAATCAATAAGGTTGAGTAAACGCCCAAGTGTGGGTATTGAAGAACGCAAAGACGACAGCCTCCGCAGAATAGAATTTCAAATAATAAAATGAGAAAAGCAAAACCAAAGAAGCATGTGATCCTCCCGGATCCGAAGTTCAATGACCAGAAGGTCACCAAGTTTGTCAACCACCTGATGTACGACGGTAAGAAGAATACCTCTTATGAGATCTTCTACACTGCCCTCGAGCTCGTAGGCGCCAAGGTGAAGAGCGAGGAGAAGACCCCGCTTGAGGTTTGGAAGCAGGCCCTCGACAACATCACTCCGCAGGTGGAGGTGAAGAGCCGCCGTATCGGTGGTGCTACGTTCCAGGTTCCTACTGAGATTCGTCCCGACCGCAAGGAGAGTGTCTCCATGAAGAATATGATCGCCTTCGCACGCAAGCGCGGTGGCAAGAGCATGGCCGAGAAGTTGGCCGCTGAGATCATGGACGCCTTCAACAACCAGGGTGGTGCGTTCAAGCGTAAGGAGGATATGCACCGCATGGCTGAGGCCAACCGTGCTTTCGCACACTTCAGATTCTAATCTTTTCACACATTAAGGACAAGGTAATAAGACAATGGCAAATCGCGATTTACATTTGACCCGTAACATCGGTATCATGGCTCACATCGATGCCGGTAAGACGACCACATCAGAGCGCATCCTGTTCTACACAGGTAAGACGCACAAGATTGGCGAGGTACACGATGGTGCGGCCACAATGGACTGGATGGCGCAGGAGCAGGAGCGTGGTATCACTATTACTTCCGCTGCCACCACATGCTCTTGGGAGTATAACAAGAATAAGTATAAGATCAACCTGATCGATACTCCGGGTCACGTCGACTTCACGGCCGAGGTAGAGCGCTCGCTGCGTGTGCTCGACGGAGCTGTTGCTACCTATTCCGCTGCTGACGGCGTTCAGCCGCAGTCAGAGACTGTGTGGCGTCAGGCTGACAAGTACAACGTGCCGCGTATCGGTTATGTCAACAAGATGGACCGTTCGGGTGCCGATTTCTTTGAGACCGTACAGCAGATGAAGGATATCCTGGGTGCCAATCCGGTTGCTATCCAGATTCCTATCGGTGCTGAGGAGAACTTCAAGGGTGTCGTGGACCTCATCAAGATGAAGGCCATCCTGTGGCACGACGAGACGATGGGTGCCGAGTACGACATCGAG
>ULLJ01011501.1_pt1 | contig 12911 bp, 7 predicted proteins | sample 1951371 | NCBI WGS metagenome assembly ULLJ01 (sample SAMEA4835522, study PRJEB28245) | human gut metagenome | biome: gut microbiome; material: fecal sample | place: Denmark | collected 2008
TGGTCTTCAACTGCGATCCGTAGGCAGCGTCACTCATTGTCGTGACATTGGTGGAGACGCCACCCTGCATGGAGACGGTCGGGAGACGGCGAGCCTTGGCCATCCGCACACTGAGTTCGCCACTCTCGAGGGCGAGGCGCTGCTGGCGGAGTTCGGGACGGGAGGCGAGCGCATGGGTATAGACGGTCTGCAGACCGGGTATCTCGGCCAGGGCGTCACCGGTAACGTCGTCGGGAATGCTGACTTCAAAATCCTCGCCGTCGTCGGTGAGCTGGAGGATCTGCTTCAACTGGCGAGTGTAGTCGCGGAGGTTGCTCTCCTGGGCCACGACATTATACTCGTCGGAAGCGCGCTGGGCGCTGAGCTGGGCGAGGTCGGCCTGGCTGAACTGCCCTACCTCGACCATCTCCTGGCCCCGCTGCTCGTTGGCCTGGCTATACTCCAGACTCTGGCGGTTGACCTTCAAGGCCTCGTGGGTGTAGAGAATCTGGACGTAAATCTGCGCAATCTGCTCCTGGATGGAGTTGGCGGTGATGGCGGAGTCGAGCTCGGCCTGCTGTTCGGTGAGTTGATTCTGCTGGATCTTCATGCGGTTTTGGTTGCCATTCCATATCGTCCAGTCGAAGCTAACGGCGTAGGATCCGTTGTAATAGATCTTGTCGGTAGTCATCTCCACATAGCCATTGGCAACCTGCTGGCGCCCGCTCTCGGGGAAGGGGTTGTAGGAGACGTTCTGGGAGGTAGAGGCCGTAAGCGAAGGCAGCAGTTCGGCCTTCGACTGCAGCACGTCCTCATGGGCTGACTGTCGCGACAGGAGGTTGCGGCGAAGTTGGATGTTGTGTGTCAACGCATAGTCGATACATTCTTGCAGCGTCCACTTCCGGGCGTTGGCAGAAGGGGATGCCAACAGGAGAAGGGCAGAGATGAGGGTGGTGGTCCATCGTGTCTTGTTCATATCTATCTTTGTTTTGTCTGTATCCTTTATATTATGCAAAAGTATGATTTTACATCTTTTCTTGGTGCAAAAGTATACAAAACTCCAAAGACAAGGCAGATTTTGCGGTGAATTTGGATTTTAGATTCAGCTAAAATCCTTTTTCTTTCAATGAAAAAAATGAGGTTAACATTAGTTTGCGCAGCCCATTGCTCATTTCACAAAAAGAAACGAGGGAGGAGAACCACCTCCTGACAATGGCAGGCATGGATAACAAACACGCAGGCAAGAACAATGCGTCCGGACGCATGATAGGCGCCAAACTACCCTACTGAGTGAACTATATTCTATGTACCTGTACTTATATAATTAGAGGGAGAGTTTGCGGTAAGCCTTGCGACTGACAAAGACGTAGCTGACGCAGACCATCACGCCCGTGAGAATCCAGGATATGGGATAACAGAGCATCAGTTCGCGGAAACCAGGCCAAACGGGGCAGACGAAGAATACCCAGGCGAAGCGCAGGACGCAGGTGCCGAGGATGGTGAGCAGGGTCGGTTCGATACTGTGGCCGAGACCGCGCATCGAGGCAGCAGAGATCTCGTAGGATGAGGCCAGGGCCTGGAAGACAAGGACGGTGGCCATGCGCACCTTGGCATAGTGGATGACGGAGGGATCGGTAGTGAAGAACCACAGGAAGAAGTCGGACTGCGTGAAGAAAAGCATATTGGCGAGGAAACAGGCCAGTGCGCCACAGCCCATACAGATCCAAAAGACGCGGCGGCAGCGGTCTATCTTTCCTGCTCCATAGTTTTGTCCCGTGAAGGTGACGGCAGCACCACAGAAGGAGGTGAGCAGGAAATAGCAGTAGGTGTCGAAGTTGAGGGAGATGGCAGCGCCTGCGATCGCCGAAGGTCCATAGCCGTTGATGGCGCTTTGGACAAAGATGTTGCTCAGCGAGAAGACCATGCTTTGTACGCCTGCGGGCACTCCAATGAAGAGAATCTGGCGCAGGGCTGCCCGGTCGATGCGAAGACGGAGGCGCGTCAGGCGGAAGGGGCCTTTCTCACGGCGGAGAAGGCGTAAGATGGCCAAGGCGGAGAAGACGTTGGCGCAGCCCGTAGCGGTGGCTACTCCTGCGACTCCCATGTGGAGGACAATGACCAACAGCAGGTTGAGCACCACATTGACGCAGCCGGCAAGGAGCAGGATGTTGAGCGGGCGCTGGGTGTCGCCTTTGCCTCGGAGCACGGCCTGGCCGAAGGTGAAGACCATGAAGAAGGGAATGCCAAGGAAATAGACTCGCAGGAAGAGGGTGGCCTGGTCGAGGATGGCGGCAGGCGTGCCCATGAGGCGCAGCAGACTGGGAGCAAAGATCTCGCCGAAACCCAGCAGCAAGATGCTGGCAAAGATCGGGAGCATCATCGTCGTGCCTACCGCGTCGCGAACACGATGGCGGTCGTTGCGTCCGATGAAGTTGGAGATGACGGCATTGGAACCAATGGAGACACCCACAAAAAGGTTGATGAGGAGATTGATAAGGAAGGTATTGGCGCCCACGGCAGCCAACGCCTCACTGGTGGCAAAGCGGCCCACCACGGCCACGTCGATGGTGACGAAGAGTTGCTGCATGATGCCGCTTGCCGCAAAGGGAAGCGCAAAACGCAGAATCTTGCCCAGCAAAGGGCCTTGGGTCATATCCACTGTATTTCTTTCTGCCATAGTTGCCAATTTTGGCACAAAGGTACAAAGAAACTTTTGAATGGACTTCGTTTTGCAGCAGTCTTTCACCTCCAAGGTCCATAAAAGGCTCTCAACTTTCGGTATGACACCCATACGAAAGCCAGCAAAACATCCACAAGATATTCGCATAAGACCTGCAAGAGTATGTGTGTTCGTACACATGCGTTGATTTACATCAAGAATAGAGAGAAAAATCGAATTTTTACTTGCTATCATTTGGTGGTCAAAACGAAAGTGCCTACCTTTGCATCGTCAAAAGGTTAATAGATTGTTTAGGTTAATAGTAATTGATTTAGGTTTTTAGTTATTTTTAGGGTAATTGAACAAAGTGTTGTTCAGGTAACAAAATAGGTTATGGTCTAAGGTAAAAGATGTTTAGGGTAACAACGATGCACGATTGAGGGGATCACCGATGAGGTGTGAACCTTTAATCACGCATTGAAAAGTAGTAGTTTGAAAGAGTTTTATAGTCACCGCATGGCAAGAGTGCCATGCTTTTTTTGTTTTTAGCCCTACCCTCATTATTCCATGCTAAATTTGCACACGTCGCCTCTTTTTCTTACTTTTGCATTCGCCTTTCGCCAGCGGAACGACCCGCTGGAGAGTAAACGCATCATCAACACTGGCTATCATGACAACGACCACCAAGCAGCGCCGCCCGCTGACCGTCTATAAGGCTTCGGCAGGATCGGGAAAGACTTTCACACTCGCCGTGGAGTATATCTCACTCCTCGTCAGCGACCCCGAGAACTACCGACACATCCTCGCCGTGACCTTCACCAACAAGGCCACACAGGAGATGAAACTCCGTATCCTCTCGCAGCTCTACGGCATAGCGAACAGTCTGCCTGGATCGGACACCTATATGGAGAAGGTGATGGAGCAGACGGGGCTGGGAGCGATGGCTGTACGAACCAACGCGCGACAGGCACTCTCGCTGCTCACCCATCACTACAACTTCTTTCGCGTGCAGACGATCGACGCCTTCTTTCAAGGCGTGCTTCGCAACCTCGCCCACGAACTGGACCTGACGGCCAACCTGCGCGTGGACCTCAACGACAACGAGGTGGAAGGAAAGGCGGTCGATGAGATGATCGAGACGCTCGATGCCAACCCAGAGGTGATGGGATGGGTGCGCGACTACATCAACCAGAACATAGAGGACGAGCAGGGATGGAACGTTATCGGGGCAATCAAGAAGTTTGGACAGAACATCTTCAAGGACTTCTACAAGGATCATGAGCTCGCGCTCAACGACCTGCTGGCCGCAGAAAGTGGCAAGTTTTTTTCGCGGTACACGGCGCTCCTGCGCAGTCGGCGCAACACGCTACGCAAGCAACTGGTGGATCCGGCACGGGAGTTGGTGGCCCTGATGGGGCAATGCCATATAGACTACGCGGGACTCTACCGGCGAGGACTCTACAACTATATCATGAAGCGAAGCAAGGGAACACTCGATAACGACCCCACACCCGCCGGCGTGCAGAAAGCGCTACAGGACGCAAAACTGTGGACGGCCTCCAAATGTGGGGCTGCCGACAAGGAGGCTATCAAGGACATGGCCAACAACGGCGGACTGAGGTTGCTCCAGGAGATGGAGACGCGGCGCGAGGAACTATGGTGTGAATATAACTCCTGTGTGCAGACGCTCTCCCATCTGAGCGAACTGCGCTTGCTCAACGCCATCGCCAAGGCGGTGGAGGAGAGCAACCGAAACGCCAACCGCTTCATGCTCAGTGATACGCAGGGACTGCTCCACGGTATGATACAGGGATCGGACACGCCTTTCCTCTACGAAAAGATCGGCGTACAACTGCGCCACATCATGATCGACGAGTTTCAGGACACCAGTCAGATACAATGGCGCAATTTCAAGGTGCTGCTCGACAACTGCATGGCACAGGAGGGATCGCGCAACCTCATCGTCGGTGACGTGAAGCAGAGCATCTACCGCTGGCGACAGGGTGACTGGCGACTGCTGGCAAACCTCTCGCAGTCTTTTGGCAAGGAGGCCGTCTGCGAAAAGACACTGGCGACCAACTACCGGTCGTGGGAGCGCATCATCCAATTTAACAACGCCATCTTCACCCGACTGGTGGAAGAGACGGTAGGCGAGTTGTCTGCCGACAAGACCCCGCAGGCAACGCTGCTGGCACGCGCCTACGACGACGTCAAGCAGGGGAATGCCAAGGGGCAGGGAAAGGGATATGTGGAGGTGGCGCTGCTCCCGTCGAAGGACTACCGGGAGAACATCCTCGCACGCTTGGCGGACACCGTGCGGCGGCTGATCGAGGGAGGGGCACGACAGAAGGACATCGCCATCCTCGTGCGCAGCAAGTCGCCCGTACAGTATATCGCCGATTATTTCGTCGAGGAGTTTGGACAGTCGGTGCGCATCGTCTCTGATGAGGCTTTCCGTCTTGACGCCTCCCTCGCTGTCAACGTGATGGTGCTCGCCTTGCGGCTGCTCGCCCATCCCGAGGACAATCTGACACGGGCGGCACTGGTCAAGGCGTATCACAACGACGTGCTACAGGAGGGTGCTCCCCTGCCCCACCTGCTCGTCACCACACGGGATGAGGTTGTGGGAAAAACAGAGAGACCAGGACGACCCAGCGACGAAGAGATAAGGAAGAGGCTCGAAGAATCGCTGCCCGATCGCTATGTCAGAGAGGCTGACCAGCTACGCAACCTACCGCTGCTCGACCTGGTGGATACGCTTCATGCGCTCTTTCAACTCGACCAACTCAAGAACCAAAGTGCGTATGTGTGCCTCTTCTACGACAAGCTCAACGATTATCTCCGCGACCGACCAGCTGACATCGACGACTTCCTCACCGAATGGGACAACACCATCTCGCAAAAGACGATCCAAAGCGACGAGGTGGAGGGCGTGCGCATCATGACCATCCACAAGAGCAAGGGACTGGAGTTTGACAACGTCATCATCCCCTTCTGCGACTGGCAATTGGAGAAGGGAAACACACTGTGGTGCGAGAAGGGAAAACGCGAAAAGCCATTTGACGAGCTGCCCATCACGCCGGTTGATTTCAGTAGAAACAACCTGGTAGGCACGGTCTATGAGGACGACTACCGCGAGGAGCACTTCCAGAACGCGGTGGACAACCTGAACCTCCTCTATGTGGCCTTCACGCGAGCAGGAAAACGGCTCTTCGTGACGGGAAAGCGGATGTCGGAGAGTCAGAAAAAGAAGTTTACTGGACTGACATCGCAGCGCAGTCAGGGTTTGGAACTGTGTCTCGAGCAGGTGGCTGCCGACTTGGGGGCCGACTGCTCATTCCAGGGAAAGGATCAAACCGAAGAGGCGCTGGAACTGGTCTATGGCACGCTGGAGGGTGAGGACATCGTGGGCAAAGGAGGAAAGACGGCAAGCGACAACCCCTTTGAGTCGCCCTCGGAGACGCAGGAGATCAGAATCGAGACCCACAAGACGCCAATCGGCTTCCGACAGAGCAACAAGAGTGAGGAGTTTGTGTGCGGCGAGGAGACGGACGCGCCCACGAGCTATATCAAGATGGGCACCATTCTCCACCAGCTCTTCTCCTCCATCCGCACAGAGGAGGACATCGAACCACACATCAGCCAACTGGTTTCGGACGGTATCATCACGGACGATCGACTCATCGCACAACTGCGGAAACAGGTGGAAGCCTCACTCGCCAATCCCACCGTGGCCGAGTGGTTTCGCCTAGGATGGAAACTCTATAACGAGTGCTCCATCCTCCAGTACAATCCCGCCGACGGGACGACCATAGAGCAACGACCGGACCGCGTCATGAGCGACGACGAGAAGACGATCGTGGTTGACTACAAGTTTGCCAAGCCACGCCCGGAGCATGCCACGCAGGTGAAGAGCTACATAGAACTGCTTCGGAAGATAGGACATAAGAATGTCTCCGGGTTCTTGTGGTACGTGCTCCGCAACGAGGTGGTCGCAGTAGAGGTATAAAGAAAACTCGGAGATCAGAAACACCAAGCATCTCCGGCTGGAAACAAAAATTTTTCAAGCCCCCTGTAAAGGAAATAACCATACAGGGGGCTTGAAGTGTCTTTGATCGCAAAACGCAACGGTTCTGTTTGCGCCCTATACCTTATATATATGCTATCATGATATATAGGCTATCATGAAGTGGCGAGATTAGTTGATCTCAAAATCCTTGATCTTCGCAGACGGCTTGATATATTCGAGTTTGAAGTCGATATCGGGTTCAATGTCCGAGGTAAGGGAGTTGACATAATCCAGTCCGGCCTTGATGATATCCTCGTCGGGAATGCTGATATAGACCTTACCGATGTTGCAGGCTACACCGTAGTCGGCATTATACTCGAAGGTCACTCCCTTGGCTTTGCGGAGCGTTTCGGCCAAGGGCTCACCCACAGCGATGGTCGTGCCACCAGCCTGCGTACTCTTCACATTCTTCTCTACCGTCTTCTTCTCTTGAGCGTTCTCCTGCACCTCAGCCGTTTGCGGCGTATCGACGGCAGCGGTGTCTTCCTTGATGGTGTCGGCCACCTCAAGCGTGTCAGCATTCTGCTGCGGCTGCTCTGTCTTGTTGCCGCAAGCGCTCAGTCCGATGATGCCTGAGAGCATCATGACGGAAATCATTTTTTTCATAAATGGTTAGTTTGCAACACTTTGTTTTAAAAATTGTATAGTTTTCCTGTACCCTATAGGGCCTCGGAGCGGCGTCTCTGCATCCACTCTGCGACCATCGTGTTGCGCTTCATGGTCTATGAAAAGGAAGAAAGACCCAACAAAGGTACGAATAAAACTTGAAAAAAATGCACAGGGGATGAAAAAAACTTGATAAACGGCTATGGATAAGACATGAGGCTCTGAGCGTATCGGAAACACAAAAGAAGGAAAGCCTACGACTAAAGGTAGAAATCGGACACCAGCGACTGATACCAAGACGTGGGATTGCCATTCTCCATCATGGTACGAATCTCCTGAGGAAAAGAACGGGCAGAACGGGGTCCCAGGGCCAGAAGGCAACGCTTCGATTGCTTGCGCTCCGTGGTCCGTATCGCTACCTTGCGCTGAAGGAAGAGTCCAGCGAGGGCTGCTTCCGTCTCCACTTCACCACAACGGTCGGCAGGAATGATGAGACTCATCACCCCACCCTCGGCCAGCAAGCGGCGGCCTCCACGACAGAGGTCGCGAAAGGAGAGACTGTCGGTCTGCCGTGCCATAGCTCTTGCGCAACCCTTGGCAGCAAGGGCATGGGTGAAGAAGGGCGGGTTGACAACAATGGCATCGAAGGGCAGGGCCTCGTACTGCTGCAGGGCCACATGCTCCACCGCAATGCGATCGGAGAAAGGACTTGCTGCTACGTTTTCCTGGGCCTGCTGGGCCGCCGACGCATCGAGTTCGATGGCCGAGACCTGGGCGTCGGGAAAGCGCTGCGCCATCATCAGGGCTATGACACCCGTGCCTGTCCCGATGTCGAGGATGCGCAGACCACCCTCGGCCCACGCTCCGAGAAGGACACCATCCGTACCTACCTTCATGGCACAACGGTCTTGACGTATGGAGAACTGCTTGAAAGAGAACACGACGTAGATTTACTTCAGGTTCAACTTCCGAAGCAGTTTTAGATTGGTAGCCTGGATGTTGCGGCCCTGGCGAGTGATCTGCGTGCGGATGCGGTCCATGTTATAGAAGAGTTCTGAGGCAGCAGTCTGCATCATATTGGGTTGACGCGCAGCCTCGTCGGCATGGGGATTGACTACGACGCAGATGCTCTTGGGTTTGACCTCGATCTCCACGTCGGCATCGCTCATGAGCGGGTCGCCGTCATAGTGGATGAGGCCCGGCTTGCTGCGGTGGATATGGACGTGGCGGGCCTTGAAGGTGCGGATATTGACGTTCTTGTCAATGGTCTTGTTGAGCATCTCGAGCGTCACCTGCGGCGCTTCGATGAGACTGAAGGGCTGCATGATGATGACATCGAGCAGACCGTCGCTCATGGAAGCGTGGGGAGCGATGTAGGCGTTGTTGCCATACTGCGAGGCATTGGCCGCGCTGATGAGAAACGCCTTGTAGGTCTTCGACCCCATCTCGTCCTCAATCTCATAGGTCTCGGGCTTGTAGGACAGTCCCTCACGCAGCATCTGCTCGACATAGGTCATGAGGCCACGCTTGCCTGCCTCGGCAAACTTCATCGAGATGAAGGCATCGAAGCCCATCCCGCAAGTGCAAAAGAAGGGATGGCCGTTGATGACGCCGGAATCGAGCGTCTCCACGGTGTCGAGGTTGATGATATCGAGGCAACGTTTCAAGTCCATGGGCAACATGAGATGGCGCGCCAGGCCATTGCCAGAACCACAGGGAAGGATGGCCATAGCAGTCTCTGTGCCAAGGAGGCCGCGTCCTACCTCGTTGACCGTGCCATCGCCTCCGATGGCACAGACAATATCCGCACCATGGGCTGCAGCCTCCTGGGCCAGCAGCGTGGCGTGTCCAGCATACTGTGTCGCGACAAACTCGTAGCTGAATCGGGCGTGGTCGAGATGCACTTCGACAAGCTCAGGTATGCCTGCTTTGCTGATCGTGCCCGATATGGGGTTTGTGATGAAGACGATATGTTTCATAAAGGAACCGTACTGTTACATTTCTTGACGGCACAAAATTACGAAAATAACATGAATTATGCTCGTTCGAAGCGCTAAAAATTGAAATAAAGGAAAGATTTATTGCGAAATAGGGCGTGCTATGGTAGTTTTTTCGTATCTTTGCAGCCTAATAATAAAGAAGTAGCTTCGGCTACGCCAAAAAGTAATGGGACAATTACAAGAAAAGTACAAAAGCTACCGAACGCCTCAGAAGTTTATGAAGGCTGGAGTGTACCCTTATTTCCGCGAAATCACAAGTATGCAGGGTACCGAAGTAACCGATATCGACGGACATAAGATTCTTATGTTTGGCTCCAACGCCTACACAGGCCTTCCCAGCGATCCACGCATCATCGCCGCTTCCCACGCTGCGCTCGACAAATATGGCACGGGCTGTGCAGGCAGCCGATTTCTCAACGGCACACTCGACTTGCACATCAAACTCGAAAAAGAGATAGCCAAATATATCGGCAAGGAAGACGTGCTGGGCTACTCGACGGGTTTCTCCGTCAACGAGGGTGTGCTCTCCGTCGTCGTGGGCCGTGGCGACTATATCATCTGTGATGACCGCGACCACGCGAGCATTGTCGATGGACGCCGTCTGAGCTTTGCCACGCAGCTCCACTACAAGCACAACGACATGGAAGACCTGGAGCGCGTGCTGGCTAAGTTGCCGCACGAGGCCATCAAGTTGATCGTCGTTGATGGTGTATTCTCCATGGAGGGCGACCTGGCCAAGCTGCCGCAGATCGTTGAGCTGAAGCACAAATATAATTGCTCCGTCATGGTAGATGAGGCTCACGGCATCGGCGTCTTCGGAAGAGAGGGACGCGGCGTTTGCGACCATTTCGGACTGACTGATGAGGTCGATCTGATCATGGGCACTTTCTCCAAGAGTCTGGCTTCCATCGGCGGCTTCATTGCCTCTGACTTCGATACCATCAACTGGCTTCGTCACACCTCACGCACCTATATCTTCAGTGCTTCCAACTCGCCTGCAGCCACGGCAGCAGCACTGGAGGCTCTCCACATCCTGCAGAAGGAGCCGGAGCGCATCGAGCACCTGTGGGACGTGACCAACTATGCACTGAAGCGCTTCCGCGAGGAGGGCTTCGAGATCGGTGACACGGAGAGCCCGATCATCCCGCTCTACGTCCACGATGTGGATAAGACATTCCTCGTCACGAAGCTTGCCTATGATGCGGGCGTATTCATCAACCCGGTTATTCCGCCTGCTTGTGCCCCGCAGGACACGCTGGTGCGCTTCGCCCTCATGGCCACGCACACCAAGGACCAGGTGGACCAGGCCATAGAGATCCTCAAGAAGATCTTCATGGATATGGACTTGCTGAAGAAGTAAGCTACAAAAAGCAGCAGACAAAGACTGTAAAAGCATAGACGGTCCCTCCATGGGACTACGCAAGAGGTCGGAGACCATCCTTCGGGGTGCGGATCCGACCTCTTGCTTTTTTCCTCCCTCTGTATGCAAGAATGGCCCGTTGACCCTGACAACAACGAAAACACTCCATTGCTATTCCTATAATAAAGGAAGGAGCTACGTAAGACTGGCGTGGAGAGAACAATGGAAAGAAAACAAAGGGAAGAAGCTAAGAGAGGAAAGGAAAGGGAGGAAAAGACGAAAAGGAAAAGATGGAAACAGAAGAAGAAGGAGAAGAAAAAACAAAAGCGATGGCCTTCACAGGCGACCGCTTCCACTTCAATAGGTATTAGTCCTTCTTTAAGGTAAAAAGATTGTTTTCAGGATAACGATGGCAAAGTTAATGTTTTCTGCTGACTAATGCAAACATTTAAGGTCTTTTTTTGCAACTTTTTTACCGTGCACCCACACAAATCTCTTTCACCTCATGGACAGGATGAAAAAGCGGCAGACTTCATAAGTCTGCCGCTACTAATCTGTTATATAGGGAAGGATTAGAACTCGATGGTAATGCGACCATTGATTTGGCGCCCCGTGAGGTAGTTGGGCACAGCATACTGCTGGCCCGTGACGTCCGTGATCCAATAGTAGCTATTGACATTGTTAATACCAAAGAGGTTGAGGCAGTCCAGTCCCAGCCACACATTGCGGAGGATGGACTTCTTGTCGCCCTCGTGGTTGTCGAAGAGGCGGTAGCTCATACCAATATCGGCACGCTTATAGGCTGGCGCACGGAAGGTATTGGACTCCAATTCTTTGTGGGGAGCAGAGAAAGGCAGACCATCGGCAAAAGCAAGGCGGAGGCTCATCCGCCACTTGGTCGTACCAGGGAAGTAGTCGGTAAAGAAGAGGTTGACGGCATAACGCTGGTCCGTGGGCAGGGGGATGGACTTGCCGCCAATCTTCATCCGCGTACTCATCACACTGAACGTCAACCACGAAGTGGTCTCGGGCACAAACTCGCCGAAGAGTTTCAGGTCTATACCCGCAGCATGGCCCGAGGCTTCCTGGTCGCCGAAGTAAGTCACCTTGACATTGTCCACGACATAAGGGGTAAGGCGCGAGAGCATCTTATAGTAGATCTCCGCCGAGAACTTAAACGGTCGGTCGAGCATGCGGAAACTATAGTCCATCGCTCCCACGAGGTGGATGGAGCGTTGAGAACGTATCTTCTGGTTGAGTTTGGCATAGGTCACACCGTTGAGCGTTGTCGTGTCGCGCAACTCCTTGAAGAAAGGAGCCTGGTAGTAGAGTCCCGTTGCTACACGGAAGGCCAGGTTGCGATTCCATCCCGGGACGATGTTGAGCGAGACGCGGGGTGAGATCAGCGTCTCGCCATTGAAATTCCAATGGGCAAAGCGCACACCGTAGTTGAGTGTATAGAGCGTCGGCACGCTATCATTGCCCGTGCGGAAATTCCAGTTGTCCTGCAGGTAGCCCTCGAAGCGATTGGCACGGAGTTCGTTGCGCGCACGCAGCGAATAGATCATATACAGATCCTTGCCCGTATGGGGCACGTTGTAGCCTGCCGAGTCGCGATACTCATACTCAGCAGAGTTTTCCGTGACGCGCTCCATCCTCCAGAGCAGCGCACCCTCCACATGGTGGTGGTCCGTCGTGCGGCGCGTCATGAGTTTGACGTTGCCCACCGTCGCCTTGAGATAATCGCGCGAATGCTGCATATAAGTACCCACACCAAGGTTTTCGGAAGTCTCCGTCTGCGTCAGCCAGTACTGTCCCTGGATGTCGTAGCGCTCTTGCTCCTTCGTGGTGAAGATCGACCCGATAAGAGAGACGGAAGTCTTGTTGTCCTTCAGTTTGTGCGTCAAGGCCAGCGATCCGAAGAAGGTGCGGAAGAGGTCCTTCTCCTGTCCGTCGAAATAGACCTGGAAGTTCTTCACGTTCTCCATGGTACCGAAGTTGGTATTGCGGTCCTCAGGACGGAAGTTGTAATGGTTCTCCGAGATATTGCCGATGAGGTCAAGCTGCCACCGCTTCGTCGGCTGCCAGGACAGATAGGTCTGATAGTCGAGGAAGTTGGGTTTATACTCACCGTTAGTCTCCAGCGATCCCAGCACGTAGCGGTTGGTCTTATAGCGGAGGCCGTTGGTCCACGTGAACTTCTTCGCCGCAAGTCCGACGTAGGCACTGGCGCCAAGG
>ULLJ01001968.1_pt1 | contig 12555 bp, 8 predicted proteins | sample 1951371 | NCBI WGS metagenome assembly ULLJ01 (sample SAMEA4835522, study PRJEB28245) | human gut metagenome | biome: gut microbiome; material: fecal sample | place: Denmark | collected 2008
TCTTCTTCGGAGTAGAGAAATAACGTCCCGGGAAATGATCGGCAAACTCATCGTGATGAGCCGGCATGATGTCGGTCACATACTTCAAATCCGGACGGTCATTCATCAGGCGAAGCAAATCTGCTTCGTTAATCACCTCCTTACGGGCAGTATTCACCAGCAAACCGTTTTTCGGCATACGGTTCACCAGGTCATAGTCAATGGAGTTCTTGGTTTCGGCAGTAGCCGGAATGTGCAGTGATACCACGTTGCAGGTAGCATACAGTTCTTCTGCAGAATCCACCGGTTTCACGCCGTCGGCCACCATGGCTTCCTTCGGGCAATACGCATCGTAGGCATAAATGTCCATACCGATGCCCTTTGCGATACGAGCCACATTGCGCCCCACGTTACCGTATGCATGGATACCCAGCTTCTTGCCCATCAGTTCCGTACCCGATTTGCCGTCGTAGAAATTACGGACCGCCATAATCATCATACCGAAAGCCAGTTCGGCCACCGCATTCGAGTTCTGTCCCGGTGTATTCATCACGCAAACCCCGTGAGCCGTAGCTGCCTCCAGGTCCACATTGTCATATCCCGCACCGGCACGTACCACGATTTTCAGTTCCTTTGCCGCATCCAGCACTTCCTTGTCAATGATGTCACTTCGGATAATCACTGCATTCGCATCCTTCACTGCATCGAGCAACTGCTGTTTTTCTGTATATTTCTCCAGCAAAGCCAGTTCATAGCCCGCAGCTTCTATCTCTTTCCGAATACCGTCGATAGCTACTTTAGCAAACGGTTTCTCTGTCGCAACCAATACTTTCATAATACTTGATTTTAAAAAGAAAACAAGGACGTGTTATCGAAATTCCACGCCCTTATCTTCGGGTATAACAACAATTAATGCATTTTCTCAAATTCCTGCATGCAGTCAATCAGTGCCTGCACACTTTCTACCGGCATGGCATTGTAGCAAGAAGCACGGAAACCACCCACAGAACGGTGACCCTTGATGCCCACCATACCTTTTTCGGTAGCGAACTTCAGGAAGTCGGCTTCCAGGTCCTTGTATTCATCGGCCATGACGAAGCAGATGTTCATGTACGAACGGTCTTCCTTGGCCGTTACGGTGCCACGGAACAGCTTGTTGCGGTCAATTTCGGCATACAGCATGTCGGCACGCTGTTTGGCACGGCGCTGCATTTCTTCCACGCCACCCTGTGCCTTAATCCAGCGCAAAGTCTGAAGAGCCGCATAAATAGGCACTACCGGTGGAGTATTGAACATAGAACCCTTGTCCACGTGTGTCTGATAATTCAGCATGGTCGGGATATGACGGGAAACCTTACCCAGCGCATCGTTCTTCACGATAACGAAAGTCACACCTGCAGGAGCCAGGTTCTTCTGTGCACCTCCGTAAATACAGATATATTTGGAAACGTCTACCGGACGAGAGAAAATGTCCGAAGACATATCGGCCACCATCGGCACATTGACATCCAGGTCGGCATGCAATTCCGTACCGTAGATGGTATTGTTGGTCGTAATATGGAAATAATCCACGTCGGCCGGCACTTCATAATCTTTCGGGATATAAGTGTAGCCTTCTTTTTCAGAAGAAGCCACCTCTACTGTTTCGCCGAATGCTTTCGCTTCTTTCAGCGCTTTCTTGGCCCACGTACCCGTATTCAGGTAAGCCGCCTTCTTTTCCAGAAAATTATAGGGAACCATACAGAACTCCATGCTTGCACCTCCACCCAGGAACAATACCGAGTATCCTTCCGGAATGTTCAGCAGTTCCTTGAACAGTGCCACTGCTTCATCTACCACCGGCTGGAAGTCTTTAGCGCGGTGACTGATTTCCATCAACGAAAGTCCTGAACCATTATAATCAAGAATAGCCTGAGCTGTCTTTTCTATCACTTCGCGAGGCAAAATAGACGGTCCCGCATTAAAATTATGTTTCTTCATTGGAAGTTTGTTTTGGTTAAACAATCATTTTAGCTAACACTTGCGAATTTAGTGATTATTTTTAGACTTCCAAAAGTTTTCGTGATAATTTTACAGCCTTATTGAATTTTATCTTTCAAATTACATATACAAACGCTGTTTTAGTGACATATTGACACGAGAATAGTTAGCTATGGCATGGGGATGCTCACGAGTCATAGCAAAATGCGAGACAGCCTTCACCGCCGGAAGGCTGTCATGACACAAAGTTATTATTTTGCCAGTTCTATCAAAGTTTTTACCCCCTTTATCTTTTCATTTTGTATGAGTTTTAACGTTTGTTTTGCCTTTTTCCGAGAAATTGCCGCAAACGCATAGTGGTCTTTCACGTCCACACGTCCCACATCGTCCCGGCCCAGTCCACCTTTCTTCGACAAAAAGCCCACGATGTCAATCTTGTTGATTTTGTCTTTCTTGCCCTTCCCTATATATAAGGTAACAAACTCCGGCAAGGCAGGCTGCGGCGTCGGCTCCGGCAGTTCAAACTCTTCCAGCGGACGGGGCACATAGTCGGGGATACGCTCCTCATCGTGCAGAATCAGAAAGGCATTACCCTCGGCCTCCCAACGCGCCGTACGTCCGTTGCGGTGAATGAACCCGTCCTCGGCCACCGGCAAGTGATAATGCACCACGTGGCGGATGTCCGGAATATCCAGTCCGCGGGCTGCCAGGTCGGTCGAGATAAAGATGTGGCAGCTTCCGTTACGGAACTTATACAGCGCCCGTTCACGGTCGTCCTGCTCCATTCCGCCGTGGAACGTCTCGCAATACACCTTCATGGAGTGCAGGTACTTCCCTACCCGGTCCACACTCTCGCGATGGTTGCAGAACACCAGCGTCGATTCGTTGCCCAGCGTACACAGCAACTTGTAGAGCGTTTCCAGTTTGTCCTTCACCGGCGAAGTGACCCGATACACCGACAAGCGTTGTGACACCGTTTCCTCCGGATTCAGGAAATCCAGTTTCAGCGTGCGGTTCATGCCCGTAAAACGCGGAATCTCCTCCGCATCGGTAGCCGACAACAGGAAGCGGCGACGCAATGCCGGCAACTTTCCGATGACCTCGGCCATCTCATCCTGAAAGCCGAACTCCAGACACTTGTCGAACTCGTCGATGACCAGCGTACGCACGGTGCCCGCCTCGAAATTCTGCTTGTTCAGGTGGTCGTTCATACGTCCCGGCGTACCGATAATCACCGCCGGCGAAATGCCCTTCATGGTGCGGTGTTCCTCCATGGCCGGACGTCCGCCGTAACAGCTCATCACCGGAAAGCCCGTCGCCATGGCCTTGAACACCTGCTCAATCTGCAAAGCCAGCTCGCGCGAAGGTACCAGTACCACGGCCTGCACGCCTTCCACCCCCTTTTTCAGCGAGCTCACCAGCGGCAGCAGGTAGGCCAGCGTCTTTCCGGAACCCGTGGGCGAAAGCAGAATCAAATCGCTGCCTTCTTTCCACGCATCGATGGAAGCCTCCTGCATGGCGTTCAACTGGTCAATCTTCAGGTTTGATAGTATCGTTTGTATGTCCATAATTCTTGGTTTTTGTGGGTTAGTTAGCAAAGGTAACGAAAATAAATCACAAGCACAACACCAGATCGGGCAGCAACACCGCCGTTTCCGCTTCCTCTTTCGGCGCATCCTTCGGCTTCCACGCCACCACGAAGCGCACGGAAGCCGACTTCACCTCATAGCCACGCTCCCTCCACTCGGCCAACTTCTTCTGCATATTCTGCGACAAGCGGGCCACCGGCTTTTGCGCCTGATTATACAATGTGTAATCTTTATAGAACAATGTATCACCCCCTTTCAGCGACAGCACCTCCCGTTTGAGTTCCTTGAAGAATCCCAAGAACACATCCTTGTGCGAAAGCTGCAACACAATCTCACCAGGCATTGCATACTCCCGAGAATCTACCAGATACTGGTCTGCTTTCAGATTCGCAAAGCAATCTCCGTTTGTATGCACAAACAACCGTTTCTTAGCACGGGTAATGCCCACATAATATCGGCGCATCTGATGCACATCTTTTGGGAATCCGTCCGAAACAAGCATATACACGTCGTCAAACTCGCGGCCCTTTGCCTTGTGAATGGTTGATACCACCACATCAGCCCCCGACACATCACAAAAATCTTCCATCGAAGATTCGAACACAAACTCCTTGAAATCCGTGAAATACTTCATCCGGTTGATTTCCTCAAATAATTCCACGCAACGCTTCACGTAAGGCAAGCCCAAACTCCCTTCATAAGCCGCAAACGTAGCCCCCTTCGCCTTCTCCCAGAGTTCATCCGGAATCAAAGGCGTACTCACCTGCTTGCCTATATACTTCAGGAAATACCTCATCTCGGCCATGTTCCAGAACAGCAAGCCCTCCATCGACTGAATCAGTTTGCTGCGCACACCACGCTTCCGCAACAGTGCCACCAGAATGACCGCCTCTTCATTGGTCTGGGTAAGCACACATGCGGTACCCTCTCCTCTATTCCGTAGCAGTTCCTCCACCAGCGGCTGATACATGCAGGCAGACTGATGGCGAGTCACTCCAACCCATCCGTCTTCCTTGCGCATCGATACAATCGGCATGCTTTTCAGCCTTCCGCCAATACCTTTCACAAAATCATTGGCCGCTGCCACCACATGACGTGCACTCCGGTAATTCTCCGTCATCTCCACAAAGCGGCTTCCAGCCTCCTGTGTCAGTTGCCACATGTAACCGGAATCCGAGCCACGGAACTCATAAATATTCTGGTCATCGTCGCCCACAGCTATCACCCGCATCTCCTCATTGTGGTGCATCAACGCCCTTACCAGCGCATGCTCTTCCGCGCCCATGTCCTGTGCCTCATCAATCACCAGCACCGTCTTGCCAATCCGGTTGGGCTCCACTTCCCCCTGTTCAATCATCTCCGCAGCCTTCCCCACCACGTTCTTTACTTCCTCCAGGTTACCAATCAAACCCAGCAAGTCAAAACAATAGGCATGAAAAGTCTTGATTTCCACGTAGTGCGCCGCATTGCCAATCAGTTCCATCAGCCGCTGCTTGAATTCCGTGGCAGCCGCCCGGGAGAAAGTCAGCATCAGCAACTGCTCGTGCTTCACATCCTCCAGCAGCAACAGCGAAGCTAACTTGTGCACCAGCACACGGGTTTTTCCGCTGCCCGGACCAGCCGCCACCACAATGCAACGCGACTCCTTGTCCGAAATAATTTCCATCTGCCGCTGAGACAACTGCCCGAACAACTGCTTGTACTTTTCCGGCGTGAGGTTACGCTGAATCTCGTTCACCCGCTCACCCTTGAAGTATTTAGCAATAAATTTCCTGTAATCCATCTGGAAATAATCCTGCACATACTGCAAAGCCTCCTGATAATCCTTCACCATCAGGTTGGCATATTCTCCCACGATGTGTACCTGCTGAATCTTCTGCTTGTAGAACTCGTTCAGCATCCGGTAATCCTCCTGTTTGTAGCGCGACTTATTATCCTTTATCCGCTTGATGTCCATCGCATTGTAAAGCACCAGGAAACCACCTTCCAGCTTGAGAGCCCCAATCTTTGACAGATACAGAAGTGCTTCTTCCACATCTTCCAGCTGCAAATCTTCCATTCTGCCAAAAAGAGACTGAGGACTCGCTTTCAACTGATTCAAGAGTTCCACTACCGAGAACTGTACAGCCGCCTTTTCCGTTGCGGTTTCCTTACCCTCTCGCTCCTCCACCAGCTTATACAGCCATTCCACGGCAAAACGACTAATCTCCAACCGTTTCTCAAACCGTTTGATAGTAGTCTCCAGGTCTGCCCGGCGAGTAAGTTCCATGTTACGTGCAGCGTCTTCCTTCTTGTGCGTATACCCTTTTATGGTAAGAAAATACAACAACGTGCGGATGTCCTTTTCCTTCGACGTGACAACTCCGTCGTGCACCGCATTGTCGTTCAGTTGCTTGCACGAAATCCGCAGCGACTCATCCGGGATATGGCTGAGAATATACTGTTCCAGTTTCGCAAAACGCTCCAGCAGCATCCGCGACTTCCGTTCCGAGTCGCCCGCATCCTGCAAATAGGCCGAAATATCCCTGCTGTCGGCCAATATACCTTCCTGCCGCATCCGCTCTACCACCGACACCACTTCCTTCTTGGTCAGTCCCAGAATATCGGCCAGGTAATCAATCCGCGATTCTGCCCCCGAGTCCTGTGCCTTGGCAATGTACTTCTGCGAAATCAAGGACGTAATGATTCTCACCGCCTTCTCTATCTCGTCAGTACCAAACAACACCGATGCCGTGATACGCTTCCGTGCCTCGTCCATGTTCTTTACCGTGATACCGGTGGCATACACATGCGGCACGTTGTTTCCTCGCTCCAGATAACCGCTCTGCTCCAATGCCGCCAGAGCCGTCCGCACACGTGTCTCAATATCCGCCACCGTGTCATCCCATCCCGCATTCCGGGCAATCTCCAGGGCCGAACAGCACACCCTCATGCGTTTCCTCGTCATATCCTTCACCGCCTTCCACACCTGCTGGATTTCACTGATACTCAACTTCGTCTGATTCAACAGAATAAAATGCTTATCCAGGTCATTGTCACTGTAAAGCACGTAACAGCGTGCGTTAAGATGCGGGTCACGTCCGGCCCTTCCAGCTTCCTGCACATAGTTCTCCAGCGAATCGGAAATATCGTAATGCACCACCAGTCCCACATCCTTCTTGTCCACTCCCATTCCGAAAGCCGACGTCGCCACGATGATGCGCACCTGGTCGCTCATGAACGCATCCTGGTTGGCAATCTTCTCGTCGGCATCCATCTTTCCGTTGAAAGGCAACGCCTTATAGCCGTCGCGCGTCAATTTTGCAGCCAGTTCCTTGGTACGCCGTGTACGCGACACGTACACAATGGTCGGACAGCTGGACTCTGCCACCAGCTCCCTCAGCTTGGTATACTTGTCCTCGTCCGTCTCGGCATGCACCACCGAATAGTGCAAATTCGTTCGCGAAGCTGTAGAGGCAAACAACTCCAAATCCAGGTTCAACGTCCGCTTGAAATAATCACAAATATCCTGTACCACCTTCTGTTTGGCCGTCGCCGTGAAACAGGATACCGGTATCGGGTTACGGCATCCCTTCTTCTGCTGGTACTCCTGAATAAACTTGCCGATATACAGATAATCCACCCGGAAGTCCTGCCCCCAGGAAGAAAAACAATGCGCCTCATCAATAACGAATCGCACCACGTGGCGCACCATCAGAATCCGCTCGATGGTTTTCGAGCGCAACATCTCGGGGGCGATATACAACAGGGAAGCATCTCCCTCCTGCACCCTCTGAATGGAAAGCGCCCTCGTAATAGGGTCCAGCAGTCCGTTGATGGTCACGGCATCCGTAATTCCCTTGTCAGCCAGATTGTCCACCTGGTCTTTCATGAGCGACTGCAACGGCGAAATGACCACCGTAAGTCCATGCACCGCCCGTGCCTCCATAAGTGCCGGAAGCTGGAAAGTCAGCGATTTCCCTCCCCCTGTCGGAAAAATGGCCAGCAAGGACTTCCCCTCTACCGCCGCCCGGGCTGCCCGTTCCTGAAGCGGTTCACCCCCGTAAGTACGGAACTGGTCATAGCCAAAGAAAACTTTCAGGTTACGCAGCACATCCAGCTGGCTATTGCAATAGGCACAGCCTTCCGCGCAGCGTGTACGCCGCAACAATTTCATCACATATTCCACTTCAGGATAATTGCGAAGCACCCATCCGGGCGTCACGGAACGATGGTCAGTCGTATCGACCAATGCCAGCGCATAAGCCAGCTCACACGGATAACGCTCAATCAGCATCTCCACATCGGCATGAGCACATATCTTTCCCTCATAAAACCGGCGTATCAGTCCAGCCAATCCCCAGACCACCGTTTCGGCTCTCACCATGCTGAAAAATCCCCGGAACTCCTCCTTCCCTTTCAGCAACGAGGCAAACACCTTTCGTTGCTCATCGGGCAATGAATTCCACCGGGTAATCTCATCCAGCAACAAATCGCGCGCCTTCTCACAATCGTTCACCGGATTGTTCATCTGGTCTGCAGCCAGTTTGTCGTCTTTCACCAGTCGGTGATAAGGACGTTCCGGGAACAGCAACGGCGAGACGTACAGCGTATCCACCAGCGTCCAGCGACAATCCTTGTCGGGGAACAGGTATTTCGCATCGTGGTGAATGATATTATGTCCGCAAAGGTAATCCGTATCGTGCAGGAATTCGAACAGCTCTTCCTTCGATGCCTTATGGAAGGTGGCACCGTCCTGCCGAAGAGCCCCTATATCATGAATTTTATGGTCCTTCAATCCTACCTCTACGTCAACAATGGCATAACGCGAGGTTTTATTTCTTGTGAATATATCCCAGATTGCCATAGATTGTGTTTCTCAAAATAATTACAAAAGTAAGAAAATCCGGCAAGAATGGGAGGAAATGGAGAAGAATATTCGGGGGATGGCTAGAAATCTATAAAAAGAACGGCGAAAAGAAAAACTAGAATCTTATCCATCTTCTCCAGCGGAAGATTCTAAAGAAGCGAGGAAACCAGCTTATCACTGGTCGAGGGCAATCCCAGTTCCGGCTTTGCACGTCTGCCACATGGCTCGCCACGATGGCCGGATTCTCCCCGTTGCGCACAGCTTCACGAAGCACACGGGCCACCTCTTTTTTATCCGTATATTCCGCCTCACCGAATCCTTTGATAGTCTTCAATACCCGCATGATATTGTTGGCATAGCCTACAAACGTACCAAACTGCGAATAGCTGACATCTTTCAGCGCACAATCCCCGTCAAACAACACAATGTTGTAAATGGGGAGCTGAGCAAACTGTGGAGACTGTTCTTTCAATGCTTTTATGTGACCGGCATTCTGCATAATCGGGTTGTAGAACCGGTATTTCTCCTTGCCATAATTCAGAATCTGTGTCCAATAACGTTGCCTTTCACTGCCAAACAGCCAGCCGCTATAGTCCTTTACTTCTATCGCCACCAATCCCTGCGGAGTAGCCACCACAAGGTCAATTTGGGAATATCCCCCACTCTTTTTTTTCACATACAAGTCATGAAAGATTGCTTTCGGATGCACACCTTTCTTTAGCATCTTGATAATGAGCTTTCGTTCCGCTTTTGTTCCTCTTGTAGGAGAAGACACAGAGCAAAGCAGCTTCATATCTCTTCGATGACTGAGATATGAAACGATAGCAACAGCTATAATTAAGAAAAGTAATAGATATTCCATAAACAAGTCATTTAACATACATCTCCATCAATAGCCCAAAGCCCTTTTTCCGGAGCATCGCCACTATTTTTCATACTCAATAATCACTTTTGAATTAGAACCATTTTCTTTTACCAAACGACGTAATTCACCTGTCTTTTTGTTCTTTACTTCAGTAACGCAAGAGGAAACTATCTGGTAAAGCACCTCTAGGTTCAGCTTCGTACCGTCCACTGAACTCAGTTCTAATTTATGGAGATTCATGATTACATGTTATTCTTATTTGTTTTCGTTATATATTTCTGTGTAGGGGCATTCTTACGACAAAAAGCGATCAGTGCCTCCCGTATTTGAAGTTTCTTTTGTGCTCTTGTGGTTACTCCTTGACTTTTACTCCTTGACTATAATCAGAATTAATGGAGTAAGAAGTCCATCGCCCTCTATTGTTAGATACAAGCATACCCTTGTCAACCAGCGCATAAAGAATTCTTCCTACTTCCAAAGGATTCTTACCCAATAATTGCTGTATACGATAGATATGTTCCGTAATGTTATTGAACTGCTTCGGAGTCTTCATCATTCTTCGCTATCAGATTCCCTTAAACAAGCCCAATTTATTTTTCTGCAAAGTTAATAATATTTGAGATTTAACAGACTAAATAAATCACTTTCCCGCATCTATCAAAATGTCACCCCACTCCCATCCTCCCTCAAACCTCTTTCTTTTCTCGCTCCATAGCCCCTACGCTCAAAATCTACAAGCAGAGCTGTTTTGTAAAATTGAGGAAGATTACATTCCCCCCATAAACAAACTCAAAAAGAAAGTATAAAACATACACTCCAAATTAATATACAAGAGAAGTTTACAAAAATAATCAAAAAGATAATGCAAGCCTATTTACCTCAACTTCCCCAATCAGAAAAGCCTACTACCTCTACACTTCCCAACTTTCTCCCAAAATTACCTTCACCCCCCCCAAAGCCGCCAAACGCAAGTACGTTTCCTCTCAAACGCCAAAGAGTTTACCGCCAAACGCCGAAGCGTTTCAGACAAAACGTCAAAGAGTTTCCTTCCAAACGCAAAGACGTTTCCCCCCCCAGTTACCTCCCCACACTCCTGTTTCCCGAAAGCACATATAAAAATACCCCTAAACCGCTTCCAGAATCTTCCAGACACGCCCAATTTATGCGTCAATAATCCCATCCAGAAGACTTCTGAGAAGGGATTGCCTTGCATACTTCCCTCTGAAAGAATAAATCCATTAAGACAAAAAGACAGGAATCCAGCCAGAATCCTGCCCAAAAGACATCATTCATTTTCAGAAAAAGGAAAAAGAACAGAGGAAAAAACAGAAAAAACCCATCGGAAAGCGTATCTTTACAATCAATTCATAAACATTTATCTCATGCAAATACAACTTGTTTCAACTGACAAGAAACGTTTCCTCCCGCTCTTGCTTCTGGCCGATGAACAGGAATCCATGATAGACCGCTACCTGGAACGGGGCGACTTATACGTGATGTACGACAAACTGCTTACAGAACCGGTTGCCGTGGCCGTCGTAACGGATGAGGGGAAAGGAATTCGTGAGCTGAAAAACCTGGCCGTAGCTCCACACTGGCAACGGAAAGGATACGGACGGCAGATGGTGGAATACCTTTGCCAGCGTTACCAGAATGTGTGTCACACGTTGACGGTAGGCACAGGAGACAGCCGTATGACCATTTCTTTTTATCAGAGCTGCGGGTTTGTCTACTCGCACACGGTGCCCGACTTTTTTACCCTCCACTATGACCATCCGATTGTAGAGGATGGAAAGGTGCTGAAAGATATGTACTATTTCAGCCGCACTCTTGCCCAGACAAATGAAACTGACGGATGAATCAGAATAAACCCTGCAAAAGTTTGCTCGTTCCGCAAAAAGTCGCGTCCTTTGTAATTGTAAATTTACAAGACTATGGCTGACAATTACATTGAACGACAATATGAGGCATATCAGGCACGGAAGGCGGCCTGGGAAAAAGAACGGAAGTATAAGAAGAAAAAGCCGGCGGCTCCGGCTGAAGCTCCCCATCGCTCGGGGGCTTTCCTGCAAAATCAGGTGAAGAAGGTGGTGGCTGTGCACGACCTGTCAGGTGTGGGCCACGTGTCACTGATGGCGGTCATTCCGGTGCTCTCGTCCATGGGCTTTCAGGTGTGTCCGCTGCCCACGGCAGTCCTGTCCGCACATACGCAGTACCCCACGTACTCGTTCCTCGACCTGACCGACGAGATGAAGCGCATCATCGAGAATTGGGAGAAGATGAACGTGCACTTCGATACTTTCTACACGGGTTATCTGGGTTCGCCGCAACAGGCACAGATTGTGGAGGAGTTTATCCTGAAGTTCCGTGGGGAGAATGACATGGTGGTGGTGGACCCGGTGCTGGGTGACAACGGTCACCTTTACAAGGGTATCACCGAAGAGATGGTGACAGAGATGAAGAAATTGATTCACCTGGCGGATGTCATCACGCCCAACCTGACGGAGCTGTATTACCTGCTGGACATGCCGTATCAGGAGCACATCACGGATGCGGAACTGAAACAGGCACTAAAGACACTTTCCGACCGGGGTCCGGCCATCGTCATTGCCACGAGCGTACCGGTGAGCGGCGATCCGCGTTCTACGTCGGTCTATGCCTACAACCGCTTTGGCGACCGTTACTGGAAGGTGACCTGCCCCTATCTGCCGGCACACTATCCGGGCACGGGCGACACGTTTACAAGTGTCATCACGGGAGCACTGATGCAGGGCGACAGTCTGCCCATTGCGCTCGACCGCGCCACGCAGTTTATCTTGCAGGGCATACGGGCCACGTTCGGCTATGAGTACAACAACCTGGAGGGTATCATGCTGGAGAAGGTGCTCCACAACCTCGACATGCCGATTCAAATCAGCAGTTACGAGCTGGTGGAATAAGCGGCCACGCGAATCAGTACATACATATCTGCCCGACGGGGAGTTCCACTTCGCCGAAGGGTATCAGGGCATTGAACAGACGGATATGCCGGTAGTTTCCGAGGGAGGCGACCGGGATGTCCGTTTCTTTTATCTGTCCGGTGTCGAGCAGGTATCGGCGCTGGGTTCCTGCCAGCAGAGGCTGTGCGGGGGTGTACCATTCGCTTCCGTCCCAAAGGGCGATGTTGGCGATGGAGGTATCGGTGAGGAGTCCGTGGCGCACGATGAGCACGTCGTCGGCTGTATCGCGCAGAGCGAAGGCTTCGTCAAGCACACGGCGGTCGGCCTGCTTGTAGCGGTAGTCGATGTCGTCCT
>ULLJ01020982.1_pt1 | contig 12134 bp, 5 predicted proteins | sample 1951371 | NCBI WGS metagenome assembly ULLJ01 (sample SAMEA4835522, study PRJEB28245) | human gut metagenome | biome: gut microbiome; material: fecal sample | place: Denmark | collected 2008
CGAACCTCCTGATGATCCACCTGACGAACCTCCTGATGATCCACCTGATGAACCTCCTGATGATCCACCTGATGATCCATTAAACATCTTGTCAACTAAATAATTGGCAATAGCTTGATGCCCTTCTACTGTCGGGTGATAATAGTCGTAAGGGACGAAATATCCACTATTAACACCTTTTAACCACTCAAACTCTTGAACAGTAAATAAGTCTAATACCTCTAATTTATGTTTATTACACATCGTAACAATAGCATTTCGGAAATCTTGTAAGGTATGTCCGTACATATTTGTGCTATTATATCCACCAATCTTGAACGGCGTGATGAATACAATACGAGATGTAGGATATTTTTGTTTTAACCCTGTTATTAGGACGTGTAAAGCTCCAAAGAAATCTTTACTATCAGTTGAACCCTCTACCCCTAATTTACTATCGGCACGATGATCATTTACAGAACCAAAAACAGTAACTAAGTCTAATCCATCAGCCATTTGTGTATATCGGTTACAGAACGCATCTTCATAGCCCGGCTCAGTTAATGCTAAGTTATAACCATCGTTAATACATGATCCTGAAATACCGTGATTATGTACGTTTGCCCCGATTTTGTTACCAGCTACGTTAGCATAAGAATAAGAACTTCCACCAGCACCAGCACCAGCAGTAATACTGTCACCTAATGCCCCCCAATAAGCCGGATTGCTTTTCTTAGATGCTGGATATTTAATAACAACTAATCCATTTGAATCAGTTTCACTATTTGAACCACCAGTAGAACCTCCACCACCAGTAGAACCTCCACCACCAGTAGAAGAAGATGTAACTGTTACGTTAATGGTCTGACTTGAAACATTTGTTGATGATAAAGTAATAGAAGATGATCCTTGTGCTGTTCCTTGCACTGTTACAGTTTGATTTGAACTCCAATTTGATGAACTAAATGTTAATGATGTTGGTGAAACTGAAATTCCACTTCCTCCACTAATATAAACCGTTTGAGATGAACTAGGTGCTTGGCTTAGTCTTACCGTAAATGTTGTAGAGCTTCCGTTTTGAACTGATAATGATGAAGTTGAAGTTACAATATTACCATATGTAGTAGATGAACCTCCACCACCTGAATCTCCTGAGCCACCGCCTGATCCTCCTGATGATGTAATTGTAATTGGAATACTAAACTCAGTACCATCAGTTAAAATAATATTCAAGTATTCTTTACCCTCTGTTTGAGCTGTAACCGTGATGGATGTTTTATTTTGTGATGAAATAGTTCCGTTTAACGTTGCTACATACGCGGTTTGAATTGTTGCTGATGTTCCACTTAACGTAAATGTTTGAGAACTTCCAACATTCATAGTTGCACTAGATGGTGTAATTGTAGCTCCTGTGCTTCCTCCACCTGTTCCGCTTGATGTTACATTTACAGAAATCTGTTTTGATGAAACTCCTGACGATGATAATGTAATTGTCGCAGAACCTTGTGATGTACCATTAACCGTTACAGTTTGTGTATTATTCCAGTTCGACGATGTAAATGTCAATGATGACGGTGATACCGTTGCATTTCCACTAACTGAAATTGATACAGTTTGGTTTGTTGATGGTTGTTTACTTAATTTAACAGTGAATGTTGTTGAATTTCCACTTGTAACACTTAAAGATGTTGATGAAACTACAATTTCACCATATGTCGTAGAACCGCCACCACCAGTTCCACCATTTGAACCTCCACCCGATGATCCGTTATTGTCCATATTTTCAAGTGTTCCGTAGTCGTCAAGACATGGATTATTTATGTCATTGTCAACAACTTTCTTATCGTAACGAGTACCTTGAATAGTAGAATTAATAAAGATACCATTTTGAGGTGTCGCATTTGTAAATTCACAATTCTTAATAACGTTACTGAATAAATACATATTGTGTGGTAATCCTGTGATTGTGTTGTTATAGAATCGAGCGATACCATGTTCTTTAACATTTCGCTCACCACCACTACGAACGATTGCACTTACAAATTGTGAGTTTTTAACTTCTAACCATCGTACTCGATCCCACGCATAAATTCCGTCAGATGTCATGTTATTAACTACAAAGTTATGACCAGCACACATTAAGAATCCATTATGAGGATTGTTTGTAAGGTTAAAGTTTTCAAAGAACGCATCTTGCATTCCATCCCATCCATCCTCGGCATCATATGCACACGTTGCACTAGATTGACCTGAGTTTGTAATTGTACAATCTTTTACTAAGAAGTCTTTCATTTGTCCTTGTGCCATACCTACGCAACGAGCATTGTCGATTTTTACATTTTCAAACTTACAGTGTGTTGGTACACGCAAGAAGTGATAATGAACATTCCAATCTGATTTTACACGTAATCCTAGAAATACTGTACGTGCATAGTAAGCTCCTTGTGGAATTTTTACTTGACGATATTGATAAGCATTTACTGCTTTAATAAAGTTACGTGATGAATCATAGAAATAAACTACCATATTAAAGCTATCAAATTCATTTCCTTGATAGTTTAAGTGAATTGATACCGTTAAGAAATCTGATTTTCCAATCGCACCTGAGATGTTTGTAAATTCTTTAGTTCTAGTACGATATGAACATACTTTATCTTGACCGGTTATAGGATCAATGTCACCTAACTCAAATCCGTTTGTTTTATCTCCTACCACAACCGGCGGGAAGAATGTCGTACCATTTGAACTTTTACTTGAAATGCTATTTTGTAATCCATATCCGGTAATGTCTTTAATTGTCACATCGTATACAGAACTATATCGACATGAACCACCCATTTCAAATCCTGATACCCATTCCGAATTACTTGTCGAATTTGCATAGTCATGAGCGAAATAGTCACCCTCGAATGTACCATTATGAACATGAGTGTCAATCACATCAGTCATCTTAGCAATTAAAGCCCCATTTCCAGTGAACGGATTTGTTTTAAATGTTGCTCCATTCATATCGAAATCTAATCCACTTGGAATATCGAAACCATTTTCGTCAACAACATAAGTTGCTTTATACATAACAATCTTATCGTAACCAGCATTAACCTTGTCTTTCAATAACTGTGTTAATTTGACACTATTATTTGCACATTCTGACGCTACCGCTGATTTATTGTAATCTGACGCATATTTAACTTTTACTTTATCCCAATCTTTACTAACACCTTGATAATTTGAAGAACCATCACGAACAGGAATTAAACATAAGTATTTACCGCTTGGTACAGATGCGCTATCGTAAGCATTTTGAACTAAACTATTAATTGAATCTGCATTGCCATTAGCCGAACTTACATTAACATACTGTTTCATTTCACGATTTTGGTTGTATGTAATACCATAAGTCGATAAATCAGAAGCCGTAACTGTATACACGTTTGTATGAGCAGTATTATTCTTAACTCGCACATAGTTAAATAATTCATGTGAATAACGACCATATTGATCGCGAGCGATAATAGAATAATGATAAGTTCCCTCACTACTGAATGAACCGATTGTTACTGTATGCTCACCGGCTGACAAGTTAGTTAAGACTTGATCCGCTTTTCCATCGCATTTAACAATAACTTTATAACGATAGAAGTCGTTATCCATTGTATAACTACGTCCATAGAAGTCAGTAACAAAGAATTTTAATGTTAAGTTTTGTCCTGTTGAAATCGTAGGCTCTACATAGTAAGTCGATAGATATGGCACTTTATTTCGTAACTCATTATCAGGCATTTGAATAATGTCTGTATCATTTGAACCTCCACCGCCAGTTCCACCACCTGATGAAGCTGTAATTGTTACATTAACAATCTTACTTGATACGTTTGGTGAACTTACTGTAATAGTAGAGCTTCCTGATGATACACCACTTAATGTTACTGTTTGTGCAATATTATAATTTGATGGTGTAAATGTTAAAGTAGTTGGATTTACATTTACATATGAATTATTTACACCAATAGTAACAGTCTGATTATTCGATGGCGCTCTATTTAATTTGACGGTAAAACTATCATTATTACCAACTGTTAATGACGATGATGTTTTACTTAAAATAATTTCTCCATATGTTGTAGAACCGCCTGAGCTATTTGCTGTTGCTGTAACCGCGCACGTAGCTGTTTTATTACCATCAACCGTTCTAACTGTAATAGTCGCTGAACCGCTAGAATTTGCTGTTACAACACCATTTGAATTAACACTGACATTTGATGAACTTGAACTCCATGTAACAGATTTATTGGTTGCATTTGACGGTAAGACTGTCGCAGACAATGTTTCACTTTCACCAACATTTAACGATAATGTATTTCGGTTTAATGTTACACCGGTTACTGAAACTGTGTCTGATCCTGAGTTCTGAGTCACACTTACGCTTACATTTTTAGTTACGACATTAGGCGAACTCATTGTGATTATCGCATTTCCCGATGATACACCATTCACTGTTACCACCTGAGTAATATTATAATTTGATGGCGTGAATGTTAAAGTTGACGGAAATACTGTTACGGATGAATTATTAGAACTAATCGTTACGGTTTGATTGTTAGTAGGTTGTTTATCTAATTTCACCGTTATGCTGTTATTTTTTCCAACGGTTAACGATAATGATGTTTTACTTAAAACAATTTCACCGTAAACAGCATTACCACCATTGTTACCTCCACTATTCGTTTGAATGAGTTCATATAATTCATTAATAGCGCCCACAATAGTTTTTGAATTAGTTTCTAAATTATTATCCTTTATCGTCTGAAAATGGCTTGTGTCGATTAATGCTAATTGCGATTTAATTTCATTAAATCTGTTATCAATGTTTTGAACTTGACCTAACGCATTTACCAATACATTTAATTGATCCTCACTCGCGTCTAATCTAGGATTCAATGTTTTTGTAACAGATAATTTAAAAATATTCGAACTTAATAACTGATCCGGACCAAACAATTTAATCTGACATTCAACTTCACCAACTAAAATTCCCATTTGTTTAGTAATTTCAAATTCAATAGTCCCTTTTTCAGCGTTAATGACCTTGCAATCATTGAAAATTTCTTTGCCATCGGGTTTAACTGCCATGATACACGCTCTCATACCATTTATATTTATGGGACTTCTATTGTGACACAAGTTAAGTCTTACAAAACGACTATTCATATCACAGCGGATAGATTGAACATTAACTTGTTTATCTCTATTGAACTCCAAATCGATAGAATTTGTAATCTTCACTTTCTCACCTCTTTATAAAAGAATGAAAAGGGTACGTAATCTACGCACCCTTAACTCTTTTGTTTCTCCGTACTCTTTTTATTTTAGGAATATCATTCCACATTTTTCGCTTGTTTAAGTAATTGATTACCAAACACAGCTAACCCCACCGCAATAACCCCATTTGCGATAGCTTCTACTGTAAATCCAATCGTCATAATTGCACCAGCAATCGATAATACACATAACACGTAAGGGATAATCCAGTCCTTTACGTTCGGTGTACTCTTTAACCAATATCCAATGCACCATAACGCGGGTACAATAAATACTAATTCATCCATTACAGTTAAATCCATAAACAATCACCCCTTAAATAAATCTTAATAATTGATTTAAAAAATAAATTAGAATACCACCTACGCCACCCCACATTATTTTTTCCATCAATTTAATCGTCACATCGAAACGAACAACTAATTTATCCATTTGTTGAATTAGTTCTCTTAAATCAGTTACATTATTTTGTAACTCATCAATCTTAATTCCCTGTTGGGTAATTAACAAACCATGTTCAATTAATTTTTGACGTATATCTTCCTGTGTTAACTGTTCTTGCATTTTATCAGCCCCTCTTATAAATTAGTATCTCACTCCTTGATCGTACATCGGTACAGGATTTACTACTACATCCCCTAAACTTTCAATCACTTGTGTAAATACCTCTAGCGCCATTGTCTTAACTTCTTCACGAACATCATTTAATTCATTTAGCGCTGATGATTCAGCACCCACAGATTCAGCTAATCCCATTGTTACAGCAATAGCCGATAAATCAGCATTAAACTCACGATAAGAAGTTAAGATTTCATCCTTATGTTTTTCATACAGTTCTACACGATTAATAACCATGTTAACTGAGATTCCGCTAGTTCGACTTAAATTAGCATTAAACGTACAAACTTCGACTGAGTTACCATATAAATCTTCTAAAGTGTACGCTTTAGTTAAATTAACATTATCAAACATAAAATTCCCCCTATTTCGTATATGTAATTTCTAATTTAGCGTTAGTTTCAAAACGAATATAACGTGACGCATCACTACTGTCCCACTTAACGTAAAACGATGTAATAATTCCATTTGCAATTTTTTGAATGATGTCAGTATTCAATGAAATCCATTTCCCCTCACCTAATGAGAATGTTTCTGTTGTATTAACAGTGGTTCCATCTGAGCCATACAATGCAATTTTTGAACCTGATGAATTACCATGTCTTGAACTTAAACGTTGAATATAAATACGTCCACTATAATTCGTACCACCTGAAATAATACTACGAACATTAGCATGATCGAAATTCAAAACGCCTTTCCATCTACCAGTCGTCCATCCCGCATAATAACCTTGCACTAATGATCCAGTATTCGTATAGTTCCATGTTAAGTTTTCAACTGAATAATAATTATTAAAATTCCATTGTTGGGTTTTCGATGTACCATTATATGTCGGCGTTGAACCACCACTACCAGTTTTATTATAAGTACCACCATCAAACAATCGTCCAGTACCACCGTCAGATCGTTGAACTAAGGTATTAGAATAGTTACAAACTGTCGTAGATGTACCAGCTTCCGGTAAAATAGTGATTGATCCTAACCCCATTGTTACATAATTATAAATACCAGCCCCACGATTATTCGTTGCTGAAACTATGGATTGATAGTTGTAAATTGCACATTCTGTTGTATTTCTTATCTCACAATTAGCGATATGAACTTTCGCGCAACGTTCGATATAAACACCTCTATCGCGTGAACCTTTACCATCAATACAAATCCCACTAACCTCAGCATGGCGACATTCGTAAATCGAAATTCCATCAATAACCGTTGCACTACGATCAGTCGTATCGCGTTCTAATAAAACACCATTACAACCCGAAATTGTTATTCCACCATTTACAACAGATGAATCTCCAAATTTAATAATAATTAAACCATTACCCACCTTATTTATTATCTTAAAACTTGGAATATTACTTCCAGCTTTAATCCATATTCTAACGTCATGTTCTAATAAATCCGGTAATTGATCTAGTGCTTTTTGAACGGTCTTAAACGCTGTTTGCCACGATAACCCCGTATATAAATCACTACCCGATTTAGAATCAACGTAATAATTATTACTATATGAATGTTTACGCGCTAAGTTTGAACAAATAACATCATCTGCCGTTAACGTTGGAATATATGAATTTTCACGGAATACCGCTAACGTTTTATTTCCAGCTTGAATTTCCATACCAGCATGATCGATTCGCGTTACAGTTTTTGAATTACTTGTTGAAATCGAAATTCCATCCCTATCAATTTTTGTAATTCCATCGTAAATCTCTGATGGATGCGGTGTCCATTGACTTTCGTTAATCGCTTTACTAAGCGATAAATATTTAACATAAACTTTACCAGTTCCGTTACTCGCGTAAATAAATGGTTTGAAATAAATTGCACTATTTGATGCTTTTGTTTTAATGTGAACATAAACTTTAGTCCATTCGCCAGCAATACATTCCTGACGATAATCTAATATTTCACACATTGTATTTCCATTTGTTTTCTCAGTATTGCACCAAAAATGAAGTGGGGTAATCGAACTTCCCGAACAACCATTCATTGAAGCAATCCATCCCTCATAAACGTAATGCGTATTAGCAGTTAATAAAATCCAATCTGAATATCTAATCCCTTTTGGAAATGATGTAATACACATTGTTTCACCGTTAAACATCCCAACACCATTAACGACTTCAACTCCACCACCATTATCCTCCCAAAACTCATAACCATTCCTAAAATCTGAATTTCGAATATAGTTATAAGCTCCTTTTTGAGTGAATTTAAACTCCACATCGGTTATTGTTTGAGTAATCGTTGACTCTAATCCACTAACTTTTTCATTATATTCATCTTTATCAACAAACCACTGTCCAACAATTAATTTAATATTATCCGGTTCTAATTGAATTTCCGATGATTGAATACGTCCCTCATGATCTTCAATACGAACGTCTAAATTACTTCCATCCTTTAAAATCCAATCACTTTCTTCGACATTGATTCTTTTCGCTTGAATTTTACCCTCAGTATCAGCCCAAAATACCTTTTCATCCTCTGAGAATACACCGTTTCCATTTAGATCGTTATAAATACAAATACCAGTTTCATTATCAATTAAAACTCGCGTTTTTCCATCTTCACGATCCATTTGTAACTGACCGTCTAGGATTTGAATACCGTATTTGTCTTTTTCATATTGACCGATACGAACCACATCTTTATATTCAGAATCATCCGCATTAGGATCAGACACATCTTTTTGCACAATCATTCCAGTGCTATCGTTAAAGATAACACTATGAGCGAACTTTTTATTTTTCTGTACGGCTACTTGATCTAAATTAGATTGATCGATAATGACATTCGTTAAGACGTTTGTTTCACCTGAGAACGTATAGTAATTTGAAATGGTTACAGATTTATTAATCTTATCGTTTTCACTATAACTAATCTCCGTTACACGTCCAACTACGTCTAATCCTAACTCTGTATCGGCAATCCTAATTTTATGTCCTACGGCTAATTCGGGTTTACCTTTAATTTCAATATCCTTAATGCTCACTTCATAAGAAATAACAGGCATTGCGACAGATTCTAATTGTTTCTTAGCGAAATCATATAAATCATTTACATCAACGTAAAGATCATCTTTCACTTTATCAACTTTTAAGAATTTATTAACGCAATCAGCATAAGAATAACCTAATTGTAAATAATAATCAAAGTTATCAATATAACTTTTACCTTTTAAATGTACGGGATATTCTACACCGTTGACTACTTTCATTTCCGTTTCAACGTTATTTAATGTAATATCATCATATCCAAAAACGTATAGACGCGTAGTAATCCCCTCGGTAGAAATAGGTTTTCTAACTGAATTTAAGTTTTTCTCATGACGATAATAAGCCTTAATCTCCCCATAATCGTCCGGTAATAAATCGACATATTTGTTTAATTTTCCGTCAACCAATTCAACACGGAAATATGGAATATATTCAAACTTTTCAGCTAAATCTAAAATAATTTGCATAGGTGTGTACCATTCGTAACTAAATGTACGCTGTTTATTATTCTCAGGAACTAATCCTAATCTCCACCCTGTCGTATGATAGTGTAATAAATCTTGCATACCAGTAATCAGATCAGTCGGCTCATTATAAGGTAATTGAAAACTTTCGATGGACGGTGAGAATCCCCACAATCCGTTCACTTTCGTTCCTGACAATTCAATAGCAATATGCTTACAATTCACTTCTTTTGTGATATTCGTTTCATGAAAAGGCGTACATTCTTTGATGACATAAAAATCATCATCATATTCGACAATGGTTTCATTTTGAACATAATCAAAACGTTGATCCATTACCAATTTACCTGTCTGTTTATTGAAAAAATATTTATCAATAGTAAAAGAAAGTGTCGAGATTCCTCCCAACACTTTCGTCACTTTTGGATTAACGTTATGTAATTCAGCTAATAATTCCATATTGTAATTATATAATTTCATATTTAATCCCCCTTAATTATAAACGTATCTAAAATCAAACGTTAAACAGCTCAACTTAAACTGATTAGGGGAAGTTAATTGAAATACATTATCGCCATCACTTTGATTGAAAATACTTAATTGATTAGTGAATACAGCCTTACGCCCCTGTAATGTAAAAAAGTCGCCCGTATGACCGGCAACATTATAAACATCATTAACATATATACATTGATTCTCACAATCAATCACGACCGTTCCATTTGAAATATTATAGTCCAATAAACAACTTTCACCGGTTGTCGTATTCGTTAGTGTTAATTTATTGAATGTTCCTTTAATCGTAATAATAGGTCTACATTCGTCGTTATTTCCACCATGATAGATTTTAAAAGTTTGATTCGTTCCAGTTATATTATTATAAGTATAACAAGCATTCTTATTTAAACCGGCTAAATAATATTCATCATCATAGTAATATTCATCTTTAATTTCACTTGTCGTAAATGTACTATACGCTAAATAATTTAATGCAATAAATTGTAAATTACATACAACCATATCAGAATAAACTTGTGGGCTAAATTCACCATAGCGTTTCACATAATATTGCTTAAACGGTTCGCGTGAAAAACTAATCGGTGTAAATTCCTGAACATCTAACCATCGACTCATATCCTTAATGTATTCGATTGGATTATCTGTTTCAGCTACTACACGAAACGTAATAATACGTTCCCCATAGTAGCTTCCACCATCAATAATGTATTTATTAGTAATCTCAAACGAATGATTAATGTTGGGTAAATATTGTGTTAACTGGTATCCCTCCGCATCATTCACGATATACATATTAATATCACGACTACATATACCATTGAAAGTGAAATATTCCATCTAATCACCCCCTAAATTTTATATCCCTTACTTTGTAATGCGCTGATAAAATCATTCGCTAATCGAGCACCTGATGAATTACTATTAGCGTTAATTGAAACATTGAATGTATTTGATGTACTTCCACCCGATGTTACCATAGCTGATGATGACAATGATCTTGAACCTAACACAGCATTTAAGTTAATCATAAACTGATTTAACACACCACCTAATGAATCCGTGAAGTTTGTAGTCGCTTTTGAAAATTCATCAGCTGTTTTTTCTAGCGCGGTTTCTAAGGCTTCAATTTTTTTATTAGCTTCTTCCTGTAATTCCGTTTTACGTTCTTCAATCTCAGCTAATTTCTTTTCATACTCGGTCTGTTCTTCCATGTCTTTAAGTTCTTTTTCTTTTTCTTCTAATGCTTTCTGTAATTCATATAAACGTTTCTTAGCCCATAATGAATCATCCTGAGATAAAGAGTTCATTTCTTTCTGAATATCGTCAATTTCATTTAAAATATTTTGACGTTTTTCAGCTTGTTCTTTTTCTTTTTTAGCATCTTCTAACGCTTTCTTTTCAGCGTCAAGTGCATCTAATTTAGCGTCTAATTCTTTATTGATTAATTCAATTTGCTTATCGACATATTCTTCTTGAATTTTCAATAATTCATCATTAATATCTTGAATAATATCAGATTTTTTTGACTCAATATCTAGTAAATCAAGTTCATAATCCCAAATTTTTTCCTGTAAGTCGCGCCATTCAGAACTGTTCTCATTGTAATATTTTTGTTGATCTTTCAATACGCTAATAACATCTTTGATTTCCTTAGCCTGAGCGTTGTATTTGTCGATCATTTTATTAGCAATTTCTTCACGTTCAATTATCGACTTACTTTCATCGTCAAACGCTTTTTCAAGTACCTTTAACTCATAATCTAATTTAGAAACATCGAAATCTTCAATTTCTTTCTTTAGTTTATAAATTTCATTGTTATATTTTTTCTGAGCTTCCGCTGTGCTTAAAATTTGTAATTCCACATCGCGAATCATATCTTGAAGTTCATAATATTCTTCTGAACCACGTTCCACAGTATTTAATTCCTGAGTTAATACGTTTTGATATTCTTTTAACTGTTCAGTCAAGATACGTTGCTTATTAACCATTTGATTTAATAGATTAAGCGTTTCTTTATCCGTTTGACCGTAATCAATGTTAGCTTTAATCTTCGCGATTTCATGTTCAGTATCAGCAATTTTTCGTAAATTGTCAGCAAACTTTTCTGAATAATTAACCTTTTCTTCTAATTCCTTTGATGAACTAGAACTACTAGAACCACCTGAACCGGAACTAGAATTTCCTTTTGATCCACCCGATCCACTTGAACTAGGTTTTTTAT
>ULLJ01008940.1_pt1 | contig 11994 bp, 4 predicted proteins | sample 1951371 | NCBI WGS metagenome assembly ULLJ01 (sample SAMEA4835522, study PRJEB28245) | human gut metagenome | biome: gut microbiome; material: fecal sample | place: Denmark | collected 2008
ATAATTGACTACGCAACATATGAACTGAAGACGACCAAAATCACCCATCAGGACGTAGGACAAATGGATATGTATGTAAGAATGTATGATGAACTAAAGCGCACGGAAGGCGACAACCCGACCATCGGCATACTGCTCTGTTCGGAAACCAGCCAGGACATCGCAAGATTTTCCATCCTGCACGACAGCAAGCAATTATTTGCTTCAAAATATCTCACCTATCTCCCTACAGAGCAGCAGCTTAAGGAAGAGATAGAAAAGCAGAAGGAGATATTCAGACTACAACATATCAGATAAGTCAATAGCCTATGTTACCACTACAACAAGCTTATGAAGTACGCTCCGCCGTACTCGAATATATCAAAGCCACTTTCCACTTCAAGGACAATGAAGTGGGAAAGGCTTTCTACCAGTTTATTGAGGATTCCAGAAACGGACTCTTCAAGGGTCCTTATGTCTCCCTGAAAACTCCCTTTGTAAAGGCAAAGGAAGAAGAGCAGATTCCCTTGGATATCCGTCCGCCTTTCACTCCTCACCTACACCAGATACAGGCCTTCCGCCGTCTGACCACCCACGATGGGCATCAGCCGAAACCAACCCTACTCACTACAGGAACCGGTTCGGGTAAGACCGAATGTTTCCTCTTCCCGGTACTCGACTACGTATATCAGATGAACCGGGAGAAGGTTTGCCCGGGCGTGAAAGTCATCATCCTCTACCCTATGAATGCTCTGGCTAGCGACCAGGCAAAGCGTCTTGCCGAAGCCATCTGGGGAACGGAAGAAAATCACCCGTTGAGAGGCAAGGTAACAGCCGGACTCTTTATCGGTGAAGGCACGAACCCCAGGGAACACCCTACCCAGATGGGGAAAGACCATATCATAGAAAACCGAGACAGCATCGTACATGGCGAAGTTCCCGACATCTTGCTTACCAACTTCAAGATGCTCGACTATGCCCTGATGCAGCAGAAATATACTCCCTTGTGGCGAGGCAACCTAGGAGCCAGAGAACCGATGCTCAAGTTCCTGGTATTGGATGAGTTGCACACCTACGATGGTGCACAGGGCACGGATGTAGCCAACCTCATCCGACGCCTGAAGCTGAAACTGAATCTGCCGGAGCACAGACTTACCCCAGTAGGAACGAGTGCTACCATCGGCAACAAGGAAGACTCCAAGCAACTGCTGTGCGAATATGCCAGCAGTGTATTCGGCGAAGAGTTTGCAGCCGAAAGCATCATAGAAGAGCACCGTATCAGCGTGGAAGACTTCTTTGCAGACATCACGGAAGATGGACTGCCAGAGAAGTATGACCTGAAACGATGCACCCTGAAAGAAACCAAGACCGTGGAAGCCTACCTGCGCACCATCCGACAGATCTGGTTGCCAGGCTGCAAAGCCGACCGGGCAGAAATAGGCACAAGACTCAGAAAACTGCAGATATTCAAGGACCTGCTGAGCGTTACCACCCAAGGCATTATCACCATGGAACAGCTGGGCAAACAGTTGGGAAGAAAGAATGCCGGTTTTCAACGAATGCTCCTCAACTACCCAGCCTATGCAAATATAGCCCTGGAGAATATGCTTGCCCTGATATCAGAGGCTAAGATGCCAGGCGGAAAGTTTCCGCTGCTCTATCTCCAGGTACAGCTGTGGCAGAGAGAGTTGAGTGGCATTCAGCGATTTGTACAGAATGAACCGGAATTCACATGGAGAGACAACATCCCGATGGATGACCGCATCTCCCTGCCAATCTACTTCTGCAGAGATTGCGGAAGCAGCGGTTGGATTACCACCAAGAAGGCAACCGAGCGGAAGTTTGCTACAGATGCATCAGCCATCAATACTGCATTCATGGATGGGGACAAGGATGTTATACTCATGAATACAGAAAACAGGAAGAATGAGCCTATCGAGGATTACATCAACCAAAACGGAGTAAACCAAACTCTCTATATCCATCCAGACGACCTGACCATCGGTGCCAAGACCGACCCGGAGGTGCTCAGAGTAAGAGTACTGAGCCGCAGGATTTTTGCCCAGAATGGCAAGTCGCTGTTCCTAGACAAGAAGTGCCCGCTCTGCATGAGCGATTCACTCACCATCGTGGGCGGCAGAACCACCACACTATCGTCGGTTGGCGTGAGCCAAATCATGGCAAGCGACATGGACAGCGAGGATGCGAGCAAGCGAAAGATGCTGAGTTTCAGCAACTCGGTACAGGATTCAGCCTATCTGGCAGGTTACTATGAAATCAGAACCTACCGCTTCCTCTTCCGCCAAAGCATCCAGCAATATCTCAAGACGATAGACAAGCCCGTCAGTCTGGAAGAGTTGCAGGAGGGTTTTAAGAAATACTGGAAAGCAAGACTGGAGGGCGACGAGTACTACTATCGCTTCATACCAGACGACCAGATAGAGAAAATAGACTTGAAAAAGAACTATCGCAACCCTGCTACAGGCGAACTGACCGATAAGTTCAAGAAAGAGTTTGACCTGAGAGTGGATTGGGAAATCTGCTCTGAGTTTGGTATGATGTCAACCCGAGGTCGTACTTTGGAAAAGATGGGTTCCAGTGCCACCCTGTTCAGGGAGAACGACCTGCGCCTGGTATTCCACAAAATGGAAACATGGCTGAACGAAAACCATCTTGACTTTATATGCAAGGAAGAACCTGCCTTCCTTCACTTTGCCAATGGCATATTGCATCGTCTGCGCCAGCGTGGTGGCATAGACCATGAATTCCTGCGCCTATACCGCACGCAGCAGTTGAAACCCGTGATGCTCAACTGGCCTCGCCAAAGCAACATCCACTTTCTGTATCGTGGATTCCGCTCAACCCGTGTGCCACACATGATCGGCTATCAGCCAGTGAAGGCCAAAGATGAAGTACTGGATGTGACGACTGTAAGAAACAATCGCCGCAACTGGTTCTACAACTATTTCATCAAGTGCCTGATACCACAGGATATGATGTTCCAGCCCAACGTAGAACAGATCAACGACTTCTATGTGATGCTGCTCAACACCATGACCGACTGCATGATTCTGGATAAGAAGGAAGCTCATGGCATGGTGAACTATGCCATCCGCCCGGATGCCATCTATGTGGAGGCAGGAGTCAGAAATCTGAAGTGTGACGAATGCGAATCACACCTGTTTGTCGGCAAAAGTGATACTTTGAGCGAAGGCACCCATTGCCTTGACTTCAAGTGCGATAAGGGAATTTACGAAGAAGGAGAATCGATGTCAGACAACTACTATCGTCAGGTATATGACAGAGAATCTTCTCCTCGTATCTATGCACACGAACATACGGGACTTCTGGACAGAGAGGTAAGAGAAAGGATTGAGCATGAGTTCAAAGACCATACCGACGAAAACGGCAAGCCACTGCAGCATGCTATCAATGTACTGACCGCCACCTCTACCCTGGAAATGGGTATTGACATCGGTGACCTGAACGTAGTAGCCAATACAGGCATTCCACCCAAGCCAGGCAACTTTCTGCAGCGCATCGGACGTGCGGGTCGTAAGGAAGGTTCGGCTCTGGTGCTCAACTATGCCAAGGCGGGCAAGCACGACATGTTCTACTTTGCCTCCCCATTGGAGATGATGGAGGGTGAAGTGAGCACTCCAGGATGTTTCCTGGAGGCTAGAGACATCTTGCGCCGCCACTTCCTAGCCTATTGCATTGATTCATGGGTAAGTGCAGACAGCAACAACGAGATTCCGAACGTGCTCAGGGAACTGCATCTCAACCATACCCTGCTGACTGATCCGAACTTCTTCATCAACCGAATATTCGAATACATCAAGGGAAATCTCATCCAGCTGGAAGAGAGATTCAGAGAGCAGTATCCCCAGAATACGCAACCCGTATTGGATGAACTCTTCGCTACGCTCGACTCCACCAAGTTCTATGAGCATGTGATCGTAGAGTTTGAAAATCTGATAGAGCGCATCAACCAAATACGTACAGAAAAGACCCATATTGGAAAGATGCTCAAGGAGATTCCTATGAACGATACGATGCGCCGGACAGAACTGCTAGATCAGAACAGAAGCCTGAGAGCTCAGGAAGAGATGATTAACAAGGAGATTGTTGTGGAGTTTATGACCAATGCCGGTCTGCTGCCAAACTATGCCTTCCCGGAAACAGGCGTCAAGTTGACCGCTACTATCTTCTCTAAGAAGGCATTGGGCGATGAGGCAGAAAATACGCCAGAACCAACTACCCTGGAACTGGTAAGACCAGTCTCGCAAGGAATCAGGGAGCTGGCTCCCGACAACAAGTTCTACACCCAGAAACTGAAGTTGCCAATCAACGGTTTGTCGCTGAAAGACAGAGCCGATTCCGTGAAGATGCTGAGATACTGCAGCGACTGCGATGCACTTGCCACCGAAGACATGCCAGAATACAACCTGAATACCTGCCCTAAATGTGGCAGCGATTCCTGGCACGCCAACAAGCATAAGTTCCTGAAGTTTACGGCTGCACTATCCAGCTGTTACCGCGACAAGGCTGCCATCAACGACAGCAAGGAAGAGCGTGAGGAGGAGTTCTACAAGACCATGAAGCATTTCCGTTTCGACCACAACGGAGCCATCCATTCGTATGGTCTGAAAAAGGTGGGCTTCGGTATAGAGTTCTGCAAGGACGTAACCCTGACAGAGGTGAACTATGGCAGCAGAAAGCAGCTTGCCGACCAGGTAACCATCAACAAGCAGCAGCACATATCGGGACTGGGCTTCGTTACCTGCCGGTATTGCGGCAAATCGACTCCTGTGCTCTATGGCACAATGGACGCCAAGGAGATGCATCATCCTTACTGCAACCATAAGGAAATAGGTTATCCTGCCGATGCTGCCCATGCAGATACATTCGACAATCTGTATCTTTACCGAAGCATGCATACGGAGGCTATCAAGGTATTGCTCCCTGTACAGCTCTTTGAAACAGAGGCTTCATCACAACTGTTCAAGGCTGGCATCGAACTGGGTATGCGCCATTACTACAAGAGTAATCCGGAGCACCTGCGCATAGACACCTACCAGGAATACAACAAGGCTACGCAGAACTTCGACAACTATCTGGTTATCTACGATACGATACCGGGTGGTACGGGCTATCTGTCGAAGCTATATAATAAGGTGGAGTTCTCAAAACTGATAGAAATCAGCTATGAGCATATCCGCAACTGTGAATGTCAGCGAGAAGGCAAGGACGGCTGCTACCATTGTATCCTGAGCTATGGAAACCAATGGCAACGCCAGAACCTGAGCCGTGCTAGAGCTGAAGAACTGTTCAAGAAGATTGTTGACCAATTGGATCATTGGGAAGACATCAACGGTTCTGTGGGCAATATCACGAGCAGCGGTGTCATTGAGGATAGCGAGTTGGAGATTCTCTTCGTCAAGACAATGGAGAATGCCTGCAAGAAAAAGCACTGGAATTGGAAGAAAGAGGTGGATGCCGTGGACGAGACATATAACTATCAGCTTATCATCAAGGATGATGAACGGGAGATAAAATACATCGTCATCCCACAATATAAACTGGGTCCATCACTGGGCGTAGAGAAAACCACCATTCCAGATTTCCAGTTTATCTGTGCCTATGCTCAGGTAAAGGGTCAGGAACAGGAAGTTCAGGGCATCCCGCAATGGTCTGTATTCATGGACGGCTATGATTATCATGCCAGCAAGCAGAACCTGCGTTTCTACAGTGATGTTCAGAAGCGAGAAGCCATCAGTCACTCTTCAGGACTTCCAAAACTCTCGTGGACATTGACTTGGGAAGACATCAAGCCTTATATCTCACCCGAAGAAAAAATGGATGAAGCTACAGATGAACTGTTCATCAGTTCGCCCGACCGAGAAATGTTGTCCATTTTTCAAAATGAGCTCTGGAGGATGAAGGACTCAGTAAAGCGTTTCGTCTTCATGCTGTCCCACCCTGATCTGTGCTATCTGAGAAAAGAAGCATTCTCTTATCTGGCATCATGCTGGACAGATGAGAATCAGTATGCAGCATCGTATAGCCATATTGACCAGGCTGTGGAAGAAAACGCAAGAAAACAATATGCAGACTTCTCAGATAAAGAAGCTGACGAGTGCCATTTCTTCGTGAAGACCACATTCATTCCACGAAACACGCTGCTGGCTGGTTCAGCCTGGTATCCATACGATTGTGAAGAAGACTACCTCAACAGCGTGAGATATAAATGGGGCATCAAGGAAGGACTTTCGGAAATCAACAAAGCCGACTGGACAGACTTCTGGCACCGATTCAATATCCTGCAATTCTTCAGCAACAAGGCACAGGAAGAGCCAACGGAACAGATAGACTTGGACGAAGTACTGCTCTACTTCCCAGGACTGGAGAATATCGTAACGGAACTTGTGAACAATAAGATTCCATTCGATACCGATGGCGGTTTCTCTGTTATGGATGAAAACGGACAGGTAGCTATGGAGGCTGCCATCAAGATAGAAGGTAAGGACATCGTGATAGATGATTTCTCAGACCACCCCGAAGCTTACGACTACTTCGTGGCGCATGGCTATCAGGTATATACGCCTGAGACCTTCAACATTGTAGAACTTAAAAAGAAATGATAGATATGAGACTATTCTTGAGTGATTCATTTTTCGATAAATTCACGGAGTTGCCACGCAACGTACAACAAAACGTGAGGGACTTCCAGAAGAAGTTCCGTCAGAACTCTCAGTCTTCTGCCATCCACCTGGAATCCATCACACAGTTTAAGGATTCTTCCTTGAAAACTGCACGTGTGAACCAGGAATATCGTGCCATTGTGGGTGCGTTGGGACAAGATAACTATATGCTGCTTTATGTAGATAAGCACGACAAAGCATACCGCTGGGCACAGAACAAGAAGTTCGTATGGAATGAGCATACACAAACCTGCCAGATCATTCCTGTCGATATACAGCAAGAAGAGGCATACGTAGAAGAAAGCGGAAATTCTAATGATGCAACTGCAGAGAGTCCGTTCTACGATATTACTGACGACCAGTTGTTATCAATAGGCGTACCGGAAGAACTGATCGGTGTCGTCAGAAATATCAGAAACTTTGACGACCTAGACAAGGCAGAGAAGAAACTTCCGCAGGATGCTTTCGAGAATATCTTCGACGTGATGGATGGTAACGAAATCAGCTCTATCATTGCCAATATAGAAGAAGGCAAGGCAAAGGAGGGTGAAGACACATTGCTGTCGAGCAACAACCGCCGCCGCTTCATCGAGATTACAACCGATGAAGAACTCGCCCGAATCATGGACGAAGGTATGGAGAAATGGCAACTGTTTCTCCATCCTTCACAGCGTAAGCTGGTAGATAGCGATTACAATGGCTCAACAAAAGTGAGCGGTTCGGCTGGCACCGGAAAGACCATCGCAGCCATTCATCGTCTGAAACACCTCTGCCAGAGCAATTTGTTTGGGAAGGTTCTCTTCACGACCTATACCACTGCCCTGGTAGATAACCTGAGAGTACTTGTAGAGAAAATGGGCATTGACAAGCAGAAGTATGCCCTCAACAACATTGATAAGGTGCTTTTGGAAGTAGCCAAGGAGTATAAGGTTCTTCCGACAGATTTCCATGTATTGGATTACTCCGGCGACAAGGAATCCCTGGCGCTCTGGAGTGAGGTGCTTGACCAGAACATCTCGGAATTCGACGAACAGTTCCTTTATTCGGAATATATAGATGTGATCATCTATAATAACAATAAGGACTTGAAATCATACCTGCTGCAGGCTAGAACGGGCAGAACGAAGCCTATCACCCGCAAACAGCGTGTGGAGATATGGAAACTGAAAGAGCAGTATGAAGCCCTCAAGCAGGAACGTAAGAAAGTAGATCGCCTTGAGTTGTTCAATATGGCGGCTAACTATATGAAGGAGCATCAGATACATCCATACAGTCATGTGATAGCTGATGAGTTTCAGGATTTCTCTAACCCGGAACTCCGATTCCTGCGCCAGCTTGTAGCAGAAGGAAAAAACGATCTGTTCCTGACGGGTGATCCATACCAGCGCATCTACAGTGGAAGAAAGATCAACTTTACTGCTGCCGGAATCAATATCCGTGGCAAGAAGAGCAAAAAACTGAAAGTAAACTACCGCACCACGGAAGAAATCAAGCGCATGGCTGTTGCTGTAGTGAAAGGCGAGAAATACGACGATATGGATGGCGGCGAAGAGAACAATAAGGGATATATCTCCTTGGTTCATGGTGAAAAGCCTTGCTACAGGATATTCGCTTCAAGTAATGAAGAGGTAGAATATGTGATGAAGGTAGTGGCTGAATGTGAAAATAATGGCATCAGTCTCAACCACATCTGCATAACTGCCAGAACCCGGGCATTATACAAAGATGTAGTTGACAGATTGCATCACAATGATATTCCTTATCAGGAGTTGAAAGGTGGAAACGCTACGGGTAATAAAGAAGGCATCTCACTCTGTACATTCCACTCGTTGAAAGGTTTGGAATTCCGTATCGTCATCCTGGTTGGTGTAACAGAACGGAGTATGCCATCAAAGGAGACTTCCGGTAAACCATTCTCCATGATGGATGTTCCGGAACGCAAAGAGTATCTGATGGGCATCCGCTCCCTACTCTATGTAGCCATCACCCGTGCCAGACAGATGGTGTTCATCAGTGGATGGGGAGAAGCAACAGGATTGCTGGAAAAGATGAAATGAAAAATGAGTCATTTTAGCGACTGTAAACCGTAAGTTTTTTACGAAATCCATCCACTTTTTCAAAAAATAGTCTTATATTTGCATATTGGAATAAAAACATAGAGAAACGATGAACAGAATAGACCTTCGTAAAGCAATGTTGGACGACAATAATTTCCGTATGAGAAAGATGGTCATTTTCCTTATGTTGCTCTGCATACAGATTTCTGCTTCTGTATGTCACGCACAGGTGAACGATTGGAAGAATTATCTTTCAAAGGCATGGGTCAGAAACATTGTTGTAGATGGCGACAAACTTTATCTGGGAACGGATGGCGGTCTGGCTATTTACGACAAAAACACTGGTCGATGCCAATTCCTTGATAGAACAAATGGATTGGCAGACAACAATATCGTTGGACTGGCTCACCACAATGGCAAGTGGTGGATAGGTGGCCAATACACAGGCATGAGCATTTATGATGAAAACTCATTTCAGAATTGGCAGTTCCCTTTTGCACTTCAAAGCTGTTTCGCCTTTGATGATGCATTAGATAAGGTGTATATTGGAGCAATACACGATATCTATATCTTGAAAGATAATTACTATACGGTTTACACTCCCGACCCCAAAGCAGACATACATTCCTATCCTGCTATCAAATCTCTTGTTCTTGATAAAAACGGTACACTGTGGTTTGGTGGCTTTACGTTTGGTTTCCTTTCCTCCAATGGAAATACCACGCTTCTAAACTGTGGCGCAAGTGAAGTTAACAATATAATAATCGACGATAAAGACAACAAATGGTTGGCAACTAACAGAGGGTTAATCAAGTATGACGGCACATCTTTCACTTCGTACAACACTTCAGGCGGACAACTGTCAAGTAACAATGTTCAAGGATTAGCTTTCGACACGAATCGTAATTTATGGATGGGAAATTGGAACGTACTTGTCAAATATGACGGAAAACAATTCTCCTCTTACCCGCTTCCTTCAAACTACAGCAACGACTGGATATGCGACATTGCACCCGATGGTAACGATGTATGGGTAGCAACACGATTTCATGGATTGCTCAGATTCTATGACGGCACGTTTGAACAGACAGAACTGGAGAAGAATATATTGACGCAGAACCTGATGCACGAGGTTTCCACAGTCGACGAGAAAGGCAACGTGTGCTTTGCATCCAATGATTATCTTGCCCAATACACAGAGAAAGGGGAATGGAAACACCTGTTTCCTAATGCAAAGGACTATTACCCTGCTATTAACGCAGCTGCATACGATAAGCGAGGACGTTTGTGGATTGCACCCAATAATAGCGATACCATACTGGCTGTTATAGAAAATGCCGATACAACTGTTTTTAAACGAGATAACACGCCATTTCAAACAGGGCAGTTAAAACAACTGGAATTCGATAGCAAAAACCATTTATGGGTTGGAGCATCAAATGGCTTATATAAATACGACGGCGTACAATGGTCTCAATACAACTCTTCAAATTCGCCAATGCCAGGCGACATGATAACATCCCTCGCTTTTGATAAGAGCGACAGGCTATGGGTTGGAATCGCGGACCTTGGAGTGTGCTCTTTTGATGGGCATAATTGGGTGTGTCATGATACGATAAATTCCCCTTTGCCATATAATTATGTTGACTGTATCGCTGTTGATTCGCATAACAGAGTATGGATGAATAGTAGATATAGTAGGAATGGAACGCCTGTAATGGGTAAAGATTATGGTGGTGGATTGGTTTGCTACGATGGCACGAATTGGAAAATCTATAACCAATATAACTCCAACATAGGCGGCAACAGCATCGTGGATATTGCAATAGACAAGCATGATGCCCTATGGATGGCAGTATCTGATATAGGTCTTGTACGCTTCGATGGGGAAAACCAATGGGATGCTTACACAATCTACAACAGTGGGCTGGCTAATCCGTGGCCAATTCAGGTGCAGATAGATGTCAAGCGAGATATGATTTGGCTCAGCTATGAAGCATCGGGAGGCATATCTTCCGCCAAGATGAATCAAGGCACAGGTGTAGAAGGAATATTTGTAACGCCAAATGGTGCAAAAGCTATTTACACTATTGAGGGACGCAAAGTAAAAGCTATGACACCAGGGCAGATTTATATCATGCGAGACGAGAACGGGAAAACAACAAAAGTTCTTGCTCGGTAGTATCAATAGCCAAAAAGAATCATTGGGACTACTCGATTTTATATACACGGGCGTGATAGCGCACTTTCTGAAAAAGAGACTGGGCGGATCGGGCCATCATTCCGCACACGACCATCACGACCACGCGCACGAGCATCATGGGGTTCATGAGGACTACGACCATGAGGACAGTTGGCGTGAGGACGAAGCCTTGGACCATGGCGACCACGACCTCGACGAGGTCATCTACAACAAATACATCCACGAAGACTATGACCACGACTGCGACCACGACGACTACGACCACGATGACTACGACCAGGACGACTACGGAGAGCACGACCTGGACGGCTGGTATGGCGACGAATACTAAATGCCGAGGCTGAAAAAAATGAGGCTGGTGGGGGAAAGGCGACCATGACCTTTCCCCCACCAGCCTGATAGGCCGCGGGGTGTGGCGGCGGAAGGAATCCTACTTTACTTCAGCACCTCGACGGAGCGCTTGACGAAGTCGTTGAGCGCGGCGCCCTTGAGCATGCCGTTCTGGAGAAGGGCGAGATCGATCAACTGATGGATCAGGGTGTTGTCCTTGGCATAGTCGGCAACGATCTGGCGCTTCTTGCCGCGCTGGTCCTCCAGGGCCTTCTCCGTCTGGGAGAGGTCGTCCTTGTCGGCCTGGGAGATCTCCTCGGGCTTCTTGTCCTTCTGGGCCTGGCGCAGGGCGGCGAGGCGGGCCTCCTGGCCCTTGATCTCGCTGAGGACGGGCTTCATGGTCTCGGCCGTGGCAGCGGTCTCGTCGGCGAGGATCTGCTTGACGAGCGGGTGGTCGGCGTTGAGCACGAGCATGTAGCTGTCCGGCATCTGGCCGTAGAAGCCCATGCCCTGCTGGAAGCGGCTCATGTCCTTCATGCGGCGCATCCACTCGTTCTGCGTGATCACGGTCGGCTGGGCTGTCTCGCCAAGGGCCTGGACCTCGACGCCAAACTCGGTCTTGTCGAGACGGGGCATCTGGGAGCGGAAGGCCTCTGACAAATTGTCACGCTCGTCCTGGGAGAGTGTCAGTTCGTGGACCTCGTCCTTGGCGATGAGGCGA
>ULLJ01012184.1_pt1 | contig 11880 bp, 7 predicted proteins | sample 1951371 | NCBI WGS metagenome assembly ULLJ01 (sample SAMEA4835522, study PRJEB28245) | human gut metagenome | biome: gut microbiome; material: fecal sample | place: Denmark | collected 2008
CGATGGGAAGATGATACAAGGTTGACACGTAGCTGATACTTGGAAGAAGGCTGTCACCACGAGTCTGCCACTTTGTCACCCTGTCAGTTTGGCGAGACAGTTTTGGCGCATTGGCACGCTTTTCGCAAAGAGAAGGGTGAGGTCCGCAAGGCAAGTGCCGAGGGGGCTCGCAAAAAGTCAAAAAACAAAAACGATTAAAAATATTACGATCATGACAATTAAACCGTTAGCAGACAGAGTGCTGGTTCTTCCGGCACCGGCAGAGGAAAAAGTGGGTGGAATCATTATTCCCGACACCGCCAAAGAGAAACCGCAGCGCGGCAAGGTGATTGCCGTCGGCGAGGGTACGAAGGACGAGAAGATGATCCTGAAGGCCGACGACGTGGTGCTTTATGGCAAGTATGCTGGCACGGAGATTGAGAACGAGGGCACGAAGTACCTCATGATGCGCCAGAGCGATGTGCTCGCCATCGTTACCGAGTAAAGAGGTGGTGAGGGACGCAACGAGTTGTAAAATTGTATTTATCAAATAAAAACAGAAGAAACGATCATGGCAAAAGATATTAAATTCAATACAGAAGCACGCAATCTGCTCAAGAGCGGTGTGGACCAGTTGGCCAACGCCGTCAAGGTGACACTCGGCCCGAAGGGTCGCAACGTGGTGATTGGCAGAAAGTTTGGCGCACCGCAGATCACCAAGGACGGTGTGAGCGTGGCCAAGGAGATAGAGCTGGAGGACAGCCTGGAGAACGCAGGCGCACAGCTTGCCAAGAGCGTGGCCAGCAAGACGGGCGACGACGCAGGTGATGGTACGACCACGGCTACGATTCTCGCCCAGGCCATCGTCTACGAGGGTCTGAAGAACGTTGCTGCTGGTGCCAACCCGATGGACTTGAAGCGTGGTATCGACAAGGCCGTCAACGCGGTGGTAGATTACATCAAGGAGAACGCCGAGGTGGTAGGTGACAACTACGACAAGATCGAGCAGGTCGCTACGGTGAGTGCCAACAACGACCCGGAGATCGGTAAGCTGCTGGCCGACGCCATGCGCCAGGTGAGCAAGGACGGCGTGATCACCATCGAGGAGAGCAAGACCCGCGACACCAACATCGGTGTGGTAGAGGGTATGCAGTTTGACCGTGGCTACCTGTCTGGCTACTTCGTGACCGATACGGACAAGATGGAGTGTGTGATGGAGAATCCGTACATCCTCATCTACGACAAGAAGATCAGCAACATCAAGGACTTCCTGCCCATCCTGCAGCCCGCTGCCGAGAGTGGCCGTCCGTTGCTGGTGATCGCCGAGGATGTCGATTCTGAGGCTCTCACCACGCTGGTTGTCAACCGTCTGCGTGCTGGCTTGAAGATCTGCGCCGTCAAGGCTCCGGGCTTCGGCGACCGCCGCAAGGCCATGCTGGAGGACATCGCCGTGCTGACTGGTGGTGTGGTGATCAGCGAGGACAAGGGTCTGACGCTCGACAAGGCTACGCTCGAGGAACTGGGTACGGCCAAGAAGGTGACGGTCTCCAAGGACAACACTACCATCGTCGATGGTGCTGGCACGAAGGAGAACATCAAGGAGCGTGTGGCTCAGCTCAAGAACGAAATTGCCAATACGAAGAGCTCTTACGACAAGGAGAAGCTGCAGGAGCGCCTGGCTAAGTTGGCTGGCGGTGTGGCCGTGCTCTATGTCGGTGCCAACTCCGAGGTGGAGATGAAGGAGAAGAAGGACCGCGTCGATGACGCACTCTGCGCAACGCGTGCCGCTGCCGAGGAGGGTGTCGTCGTGGGTGGTGGTACTACCTACATCCGCGCTCAGAAGGTGCTCGCCGACCTCAAGGGTGAGAATGCCGACGAGCAGACGGGTATCAACATCGTCTGCCGCGCCATCGAGGAGCCGCTGCGCCAGATTGTCGCCAACGCTGGTGGCGAGGGTGCCGTGGTGGTCGATAAGGTCCGCGAGGGCGAGGGCGACTACGGTTACAATGCCCGCAAGGACATCTACGAGGATCTCCGCGCAGCTGGTGTCATCGACCCGGCTAAGGTGGCTCGCGTAGCCCTGGAGAACGCAGCATCCATCGCTGGCATGTTCCTCACCACGGAGTGCCTCATCGTCGATAAGCCCGAGAAGGAGCCGATGATGCCCGCAGCACAGCCGGGTATGGGTGGCATGATGTAATTCTGCGACACAAAACCCCAAATATATTTGAAAAGTGGAGGTAGTCCCCTTGGTGGGAATGCCTCCACTTTTTGTTTTCCCATGGCCTGACGGCAGGAAAAATCGACAAAGACAAGAAAAAACCACAAGAAAACAAAAGATTCTTTCCGTTTACAACCTTTATTAGAAAAAATATGATTACTTTTGCAGCAGAGGAGCGGACGGATCGTACTCGACGACACCCATCCGCCTACCCCACTAATGAACCTTCCAAGACAGAAACCTATAAAAGACAGAATAATGATGAAACAAACGATGCACAAATCCACGACTTCCGCAATATGGCTTGCGGCTGTGGCGGTCATAGCCCTCGTGGCAAAGCCGACAAGCACCTGGGCGCAAAATCCCAAAACCTTCACGGAGTATGTCAACGAGATCATCGAGACGCAGCAGGAGCAGGATGAGCCCGAGGGAGAACGCGTATTTTTCACGCCTTACCTCACGAATGACACCCACTACATGGTGATCTCCGACATCAGTATCAACACGCTGTACAACGTCTGCGAGGGCGCGTTCTGCGTCATGGACAACAACCTCCTCACGGTGTGGTCGGTAGATGGAGCGTATCTGTTTGGTCCGAACTGGAAGCCCCTCGGACTGTACGACACCCACCCGATGTGCTTTGACAACGGAGCCTTGCTGGTGAAGTCGGCAAAGAAAAACAGTCTCGGCAAGGAGTACTACTCCATCCTCTACAAGAACGGAGCGGTGCGCAACCTCGACCCGTCATGGGAGCCCCAGTCAAGGTTTGTCGATGGACTGGCTGCCGTGACCAAGAAGCAGGGCTACACCGAGATGGGCAATTTCTTCATCAACACGCGGGGTGAGAAGATGCCTTCGCCCAGCAACCTCTATTTCGGCTATGACGGCGAAAAGACGCGAGCCCTGAGATGTGGACTGCGCGCCTTTGAGACGAAGGACCACAAGTGGGGATACATGGACGAGAAGTGTCAGGTGGTGCTGCAGCCGCAATGGTACAAGGTGCGCGACTTCAGCGAAGGCTATGCCTGGACGTTCAAGAGAAACACCAGCGACGGCACCCACACCGCCACCCTCATCGACAAGACAGGCAAGGTGGTGCAGACGGTACCGAGCGTCTCGGCTATGGAGTCACTCAGCAGGACGTATATGATCGGTGATGTTTGCGACGGCAAGTACTACCTCTACTCCAACGACTCGGAACCGACGACGACCTACTACGACCTCAAGGGCAACGCACTGGCGATATCCCACGGCGGAACCTCCTTCTACGAAGGCCATGCCCTGGTGCGCGGCGTCAAAGACACCTGGGACTGCATCTTGCTCGTCGATGACAACTTCACGGTGATGGACAGCTACCCCACCTACGCCAGTGGCGGACACGATATCTATGCCGACGAACTGTGGGTGACGAAGCCCTTCGAGCCTTTCGGACTCCATACCATCCATTCGGGATCGGTCGTGATAGACAGCAGGGGACGACTGGTACTCAAAGAGATGAGTTCCCCATGGTCTTCCGACTACATCAGAGGATTCAGCCAGCCGAGCAAGGATGGCTATATCGTGGCAAACAACATCAATGTCGGCGACAAGCGATATCTGGCGCTGATCAAATATACGGGTGAGATCGCCTGGCTTTTTTCAGCAGAAACTTTCTCCGCCAAGGATTTGACAGGATTCATCAAGGCTCCCGACTTCAACGACACGACGATAATAGTAAAAGATCCGCCTATCACCGATAAGCCCAAGGGGCCCACGCAGGTGACAGACGCGACCTACAAGGTGAACATCGTCTGCAGTTCGAAGGAAGGAGGCACGGCCAGCGTTGTGGGCAAGTCGCCTATCAAATATGGTGACAAGGTTTCCATCAAACCGGCTGCCAACGAGGGCTGGGTGGCATCGAGCATCAACGTGGAAAAACAGGAGGTGGGCGAAGATCCGTTTATGGTCACGGACGACGTGACGGCCACCGTGTATTTCCTCCAGCGTCCCGTCTTTGAACCGATCGACCGGACCAACACCTACGAGGGCAAAGTGAAGATCATGGAACTGGACGACGCGCCGGTCTATGTGACGCTCTATGCCACGATGAGCAAGGACAAGGACATCAGTTGCCCGTTTGGCGACAAGACCTACGGCTACCTCACCTTGATGCTGGACCCGAAAATGAGATACAACGGCAAGGGTGTGTCGGTGAACGGCTTCTTCCCGCCGATGAAGATCATCGGTTTCCAGCACGAGGGCGGCAAGCAATACCTCGTGGCCGATGGCGGATCCGTCATGTACCACGACCTGCGCGTCACGACAAACGACCTGCTGGCCAACCTGTGGTTCAACCTGCTGGTGAGAATGGACGGCTTTGAGTCGGGAAGCATCGTCCCGCGCCGCTACCGCATCGAGATGACCAACGTCAATGAGAAGACGGGCGAATGTACGCTGGGCAACCTGGAGGTATTCTCCCGCAGCAAGGGATGGGTGCCGGGACAGGATCCGTCGATTGCCAGGCACACCGCCAGCAAATTCCCCTCGCTCAGCGGTGGCGCCCACGACCTGGGCATTGCAGCTGACTACTTCAAGGGATGCACGCTGAAACTGGCCAAGAAGCGCGACGACGTGCTCTGGTATCCGCCGCTCGAATGGGCAAAGAGCCAGACCGAATATGACAAGAAGATAGAGAAGATGAAGGACACCTACCTCCACTTCATCACCGATTGCGAAGCGCTGTTCGGCCTATAACATCATACTCATCTTTTACGCAAGAACAAGAAAAGAATGAAACTCATCACCACCAGCGACTGGCACATCGGCAACCTCTTTCATGGCAGCGACCGATTGCCCGAACATCGCCACTTTCTGCAATGGCTGCTCTCGCAACTGCGAGCGCAGCAGCCCGACGCTCTCCTTGTGGCGGGCGACGTCTTTGACAATGGCAACCCATCGGCAGCGGCACAGTCGGCCTACTACGAGTTTCTGGACGAGGCCACGCAGGCTTGTCCAGACCTCCACATCATCATCACTGCCGGCAACCACGACTCAGCCAGCAGGCTGGAGGCTCCCCGTGCGTTGCTGACCCGACAGAGAGTGGAGGTGAGGGGCCATGTGCACCGCACCTGGCAACAGCAGGAGGAGGGAGGACGATGGGTGATCGACTATGAGGACCTGATGATACCGATCACGGGGCGGACGGGCGACCGGGTGGTGGTGCTCGCCGTGCCCTTCCTCCGGAGCGACGTCGTGCAGAACAGTTGTTATTCGCAGGGCGTCACGGACCTCTTGCGCCAACTGACGGACCGTGCGAGGGAGTTGTATCCTGACACGCCGATCGTCATGATGGCTCACATGTATGCCAAGGGGGCCGACATCGCCGAGCGGGATGCCAGCGAGCGCATCATCATCGGCGGTCAGGAAGAGGTGGAGATGGGGGACTGGGAGAACCACCCCGACTACCTGACCTGTGGTCATATCCACAAGCGGCAGCATATCTGGAACACCCGCTGGGCACGCTACACAGGGAGCGTCCTGCCCATGTCCTTTGCCGAGAAGGACTACCGCCACGGGGTCGATCTGGTCACGACGGAGGCGGACGGCAGGTGGCGAGTGGACTTCCTGGAATATGAGCCCCAACACCCGCTGCGCATCCTGCCGGAGACAGACGAGGCGATGTCGCCAAAGAAACTGCAGAAGATCATCAAGACAACACTGCCCGACAGGGTGGATGGGCTGCTGGGCGACGACTTTGTCTATCTTGTGCTCAAGGTGAAGACGGAAAAGGCAAGCAACGACGAGATCAAGGCGCTCCACGCGCTCGTAGAGACGAAGAACGCCGTGCTCTGCAAGACGCAGCGGGTCATCGACGACATCGACCTGACAACCATGACGGGGCAAGAGGAGATACACAGCATCGACGACATCCTCAACCGCGACCCGCTGGAGACGCTGAAGGAGACGTTCGCCATCAAGCACAACGCCGAGATGACGGCACATCAGGAGCAGATGCTCCGCCATCTGATAGAAACCATCCATACAGATCAGGAGAAAGCATGAAGTTTATCAAGTTAGAGATACTCAACCTGGCTTCCCTCGACCGGGAGGAGGGAGAGACGATCCATTTCACCTCGGGAGCCCTGGGCGAGAGCAATATCTTCAGTATTGTGGGGCCCACAGGCAGTGGCAAATCAACGATTCTCGACGCCATCTGCCTGGCGCTCTACAACCGGGCGCCTCGCTATCCGCGCAAGAAGGGCGACCGCAACCAGAACATCGAGATCTATGGAACGCCGGAGGAGGGGGAGCGCAACCGACTGGCGCCTACCGACTCGCGCAACATCCTGACGCGAGGACGGAAGGAGGGCTACAGCAAACTGACGTTTCGGGCCAACAACGGCCTGGTGTATCGGGCCGAGTGGTATGTGCGGTTTCAACGAGTGAAATACGAGAACGTGAGAACGGCGCTCTATCTGCTGGGCAGCAAGGAAGGACGGCCCACGGAGGAGGAGGCCGACTGGAATACGCTCCCTGAGCTTATCGGCCTCGACTACGACCAGTTTCTGCGCACGGTTCTCATAGCGCAGGGATCGTTTGCCAACTTCCTCACGGCCAAGGAGAACGAGCGCTACGAACTGCTGGAGAAGCTCATCGGCTGTGAGGAGCAGTATGCCCTGATCGCAGCGGGCATCAAGCAGCAGCGGGACCTCGCCCAGCAGACTTACCAGGCGGTGACGGCGGATTTCGCTGCTTTCGAGAAAGACCTCATCGGCAGTGAGGAGGAACTCCAGCTACTCGCCGACCGCATCAAGCAACTGGAAGAGGAGGACCGGAAGGCAAAGGCCGAACTGAGTGCTGTGACGGAGGCTTTGGCTTGGTATGTGACCGACGATCAGCAGCGACGAAACATCGCGCGCTACGAGGAGGCGTTTCTTGGTGCACGCCAACGCCTCGACGCCATCAAGGGGGATGTGGAGCGGCTTCGGTTGCACGACGCTACGCTGCCGGCCGTGGATCTCTACAAGGCGATGCGCACGGCGGAGCGCAACAGGGCCAGAATGGGCACTGAACTCGAAAGGATCACCAAGCAGCGGACCGAGAAGGAACAGCTGCTGGAGGCGGAGAACCGCAGGCAGACTGAGTTGACGCAGATGGCTGCCGATGCTGGGAAGGAAGTGGAACAGATGAAACCGCACATCGACCGGGCCCGCATTATCAAGGGCGAACTGGCGGTCGCTTCTCTGAGCGTCAAGGAGAAGCAGGAGGCGCAGACTGTGGCGGAGAAGGCGATCCAAAAGGCGGACCAGCAGGTGGCGGACAATGCTGCTGCCATCGTCAAGGCGGAACGGAAACAGAAAAAGGCGGAGGAGTCGCTGACCGTGCTGCGAAAGGAGGTAGAGGCCCGAAGCGGACAACTGGCAGCGGCGGTCGAGACGGCGACAGCAGCCTATGAGAAAGAGCGGGGAAAGGCCGACGGCATGGACGCGCTGGCGCTGCAGGAGGCCAAGAGCAAGGCGGAGCATCGACAGCACAGCTTGAAGGAGGCCATCCGCATCCGACGGGCGATGACAACCAATCAGCAGGCACTGGACAAGGGGGCAGAGACCATCGCTACGCTGAGCGATCGCAACAAGGCCATCGAGGTGTCGATCGCGCAACTGACCATCGAGAAGCTGAGCGAGGAGTTGGAGACGCTTCGCAAGACACATACGCTGATAACCAGCGACCATTGGGAGGCGCACCGTGCCGGACTGGAGGAGGGTGCGGCCTGTCCGCTCTGTGGTTCGACGCACCATCCCTACCACGACCAGCAGATCTTCGCCTCGGTGGTGAACGAGTTTACGCAGTTGATCGAGGACAAGCAGCACACGCTCGAAGCACAAAGGACGGAGAAGGAGAAACTGAACCGGGAGAAGGGCCTGAACGAGGGAAGACTGAAGACGCTGAACGACAACGCGCGCCTGCTGACCGACGAGCAAGGACGGTTGGAGAAGGAGTGGGGCGAACTGCCCACGCAAGGGACTACCGGGTGGAGCGAGGACGTCGAAGAGTTGCTTTCGATGCAGGAGACCGTGGCGGAAGCGGTGGTCAAGGCTTCGAAGGCCTTGGCGGACTACAACACACTGGTCAAGGAGATTGACCGGTTGCGCCAGGCGAAGGATCTGGCGACGGAGGCACAGGGAAAATATCAGCAGCAGGCTGACCAGCAGGTGAAAAAAGCCGAGAACCTGTGTGCCGAGGCGCAAGCCTCGCTACTGACAGAGCGGGGCAAGACCGACAACCTCGTCAAGCAGCAGGAGGAGAAGCGTCAAGCGCTCCAGCAGGCTACTGCGGCCTGGGAGAAGGCCGTGGCAGAGGTGCGAGAGAAGGAGGCGGCTATCAAGGCGGAGATTGGAGAGATGGACCCGAACGCTTTGGAACAGCGGCTGACCAAAGCAAAGGCGGAGGCCGACGAGGCTGTAGTGAAGCAGGGGGAGGTCATCGGCAAGATAAGGGAAGCCATCACGGGCTTAGCGGGCAGGATGGAGACCATGGCGAAGGAGATGGACAACGAGCAGAAGCAGCATGACCACTCTCGGCAGCAATTGGCGGACTGGATCGCGGCATACAACGAAGACAGTAGCCACCCCACCCTGCTCTCCCTCGACGACATCGCCCGGCTCTATGCTGCCACCGACCCCTGGGAGGAGATACGCGAACGGCTACAGCGGTTGACGGAGGACCTCACCAAGACGGAGACGACGCTGCAGAACGAACGGCGCACGAACATCGAGCACCAGCAGAAGCGGCCCGACCGCGACAAGGAGGTGCTCCTGGCCCGCAAGGCCGAACTGGAGGGATTGTCGTCCACCGAACTGACGGACGCGAAGGCGCGGATGCAGCGCCACGAGACGGCCAAGCAGCGGATGGGAGCGCTCTTCGAGAAAAGACAGGAGGCAGAGCAACGGAAGGTGGAATGGGAGCAGATCGCCGACGCCATCGGAGGCGAGGGCAGGACGCTCCGCAAGATTGCACAGTGCTATACGCTCCGCTTCCTCATCGAGCACGCCAACGTGGAGATACGGAAGTTTAACTCGCGCTACGAACTGATGCAGGTGAGAAACTCGCTGGGCATCCGCGTCATAGACCATGACCGTGCGGATGACGTCCGCGACACCACCTCGCTGTCGGGCGGCGAGACCTTCATCGTCTCGCTCGGACTGGCCCTCGGGCTATCGGCCCTGTCGTCGCGCAACCTGTCTTTCGAGAACCTCTTCATCGACGAGGGTTTCGGCACGCTCGACCCCGACACGCTCTCCACGGTCATCGATGCCTTGGCAATGCTCCAGTCGTCGCAGGGCAAGAAGGTGGGCGTCATCAGCCATACCGACACCATGTCGGAGCGCATCACCACCCAGATACGCATCGTCAAGAACGGCAACACGGGAAGCAGCCACATCGAGATCTACCCACAATAATTCATCAAATCATCAAAACCACTCATCTACTGAACAATCCTCTATGAGCAGGGAATTAGCTTTCACGATACTGACCGCAGCCGGACTTTGTCTCTACGGCTGCCAAAACAACCGGAGTACGGAGGAATCGGCACCGGAAGAGCCCAAGGTGGTTTTCCCGGCCGACACGGCTTCGGCCTATGTGGCGCCAGCATCCAAGACCGACTCTCTGAAGACACTGAAGGGCAAGATGGACGAGGACTTCAACGTGCTCAAGGAGATGGAGAACAATGCGCCGGAATACTACGAGCGCCTGCAGCGCCAGATGTGTCATGGCTTCATCGTGATCGACAAAAGCAGGATGAAACTGATCCTCTACGACAAGGAGGGAGGCGTGGTGCGGCGCTTTGCCATGGGCTGCTCCACCAAATTTGGCACCAAGCACAAGAAGGGGGACAACCGCACGCCCGAAGGATTCTTCACCGTGGAGAATGTATATAACAGTACCGACTGGCTCTACACCGACGACGAGGGGAAGACTTCGAAGAAGAAAGGGATGTTCGGACCGTGGTTTATCCGACTGCGCGTGCCGGGGACGTCGCAGATTGGCATTCACGGCACCTGTGCGCCCTGGTCGGTGGGAGGGCGCGTCAGCCATGGCTGCATCAGGTTGACCAACGACGACATCACCACACTCAAAGACCTGGTGACGCCGGGCATGCCCGTCATCATCATACCAGGGAAGAGGGACCGGGAGCAAAACTATGCCGAACGGGTGGTGATACCTTATTTCTCCACCATCCGCTACACCGAACAAGAACCAGTCGTCCTGCCTGATCCGGAACCAGACCCACAGGCTGCAGACACGATGGACAGCGACTCGGTGGATGTTTACGAGGAAACGAACGAGGACGGTCCTGACTCCACCTGGTCGTAATGGCAGCGACCCGGCGGAAGCAGGACCAAGGAAGAAATAGAGGAGGCTCCGACCACCAAAATCCATGATTTTTTTGGTGGTACGGCGCGAAACCACTACCTTTGCAGACATGAAAATAAAAATCAACTGGAAGCAATTCGCCGCTTTCTTCATCGTCATCGGCTGCACCTATTATATCACGCGCAACTTCTTCATGACGGCGGGCATCTTGATGCTGCTCCTCCTCATCGACGGCTTGCTCCTCGACTACGACCATCGGAGACGGGGACGCAAACAGGCGGAGGAGATCATGAAGGGACTGAAGGACGAGGAGACGGACGAAGAGAAGCAATAATCCACTGAATCATGGAACAACTCATCAGACTTTATGAGCAATGGGCGGGCGGCAAGCCTGCCACGATAGAGAAGGTGAAGGGCGCGGGGAGCAACCGCATCTACTACCGACTGACGGACGAGGCGCACCACTCGGTCATCGGGGTGGTGGGCACGAGCCGCGAGGAGAACCATGCCTTCATCTGCCTGGCAAAGCATTTCGGCCAGCGACAGTTGCCCGTGCCGGAGATACTGGCCGCAAGCGACGACGAGATGCGCTACCTGCAGACCGACCTGGGCCACGTCTCGCTCTTCGACGCCATACAGGGCGGACGGGAGGCGGGCGGACGCTACAACCTCAAGGAGGTAGACCTGCTGAGACGAACGATACGCGAGCTGCCCAACATACAGATCAGGGGGGCGCGGGGACTGGACTTCTCCCAATGTTATCCGCAGCCAGAGTTTGACCAGGACAGCGTGCTCTTCGACCTGAACTACTTCAAGTACTGTTTCCTCAAGGCTACGGAGATCGACTTCCACGAGATGAAACTGGAGGCCAACTTCCGGATGTTTGCCAAAGACCTGACGGCAGAGCCGATGGAGGCTTTTCTCTACCGCGACTTCCAGGCACGCAACGTGATGCTCGACGACGAGGGCAATCCCTTCTTCATCGACTTCCAAGGGGGCAGAAAGGGACCTTTCTACTACGACTTGGCCTCGTTTCTGTGGCAGGCGAGTGCGAAATATTCCTTCAAACTGCGCCGCGAACTGATCTTCGAATACTACCAAAGTCTCAAGCAATACACCGAGGTGCCTTCCTCGCGCCACTTTGCCCACCGGTTGGCGCTCTTCGTGCTCTTCCGCACGCTACAGGTGCTGGGGGCGTATGGTTTCCGGGGTTACTTCGAGCACAAGCGCCACTTCATCGACTCCATACCGGGGGCTATCCAGAACCTGCGCGACTTGCTCGCCCTCGACCGTAGCACCTTCCCCTACCCCTACCTGATGTCGGT
>ULLJ01012510.1_pt1 | contig 11205 bp, 8 predicted proteins | sample 1951371 | NCBI WGS metagenome assembly ULLJ01 (sample SAMEA4835522, study PRJEB28245) | human gut metagenome | biome: gut microbiome; material: fecal sample | place: Denmark | collected 2008
TGCGTACGGGTCCACTCGAAAATCTCCGTGATTTCATCCCAATAGTTTACATCCTCAAAATCGAGATGTTCCACCGGTGCACCCGTAATAATCATTCCGTCGAACTTCTCATTCTTCATCAGTTCAAAGTCACGGTAGAAAGCTTTCATGTGTTCCACCGGCGTATTTTTTGACGTATGACTTTTCAGCTTCATCAGGCTCACCTCTATCTGAAGAGGAGAGTTCGAAAGCAAACGAATCAAATCGGTTTCTGTAGTAATCTTGATGGGCATCAGGTTCAGCACCACAATTTTCAGCGGACGAATATCCTGTGAGCTGGCACGAGAATTATCGATAACGAAAATATTCTCCTCCTTCAGCAAATCAATTGCGGGCAGTTTATCGGGTAAATTTAATGGCATAGCGCTGTGTTTCTGTTTTAATTTTTATCGACCGACAAAGTTAATAATTCAGAACGGATTAAGAGAAACAGGGGCCTGTCTTTTTTACATCTTATCATTATTTAGCTTCTCTCTTCTCCTCCTGCCACTTTTCGGAGAAAATCCGCAAAAGCCAATGCCGATTTCTTACGGTAATCTCCCTGTGCCCAGAACAAAAAGCCTTGTGAAGTCAGCTTGTCGGCACATAGTATCGGAATTTGTACCAGGTTCTCTTCTCCCCGTACAGCCGCCTGCGTCAATATCGTTCCCCAATAGCCTTCGCGCAAGGTATGAATGATGGTATGCACGTCGTTCATCTCCACGCCTACCGTCAACTCCAACTGATGCTTCCGGCACAGGTCGTCTACTCTTTTTCGAGTGGCAAATCCTTTTCCCGGCAGAATCAATGGAGTTTCTGAAAGCCGTTTCAAAGTAATGGACGATAATTTTGCCAACGGATGAGAGCAATGCACGATAAAACAAAGCATGGAAGAAAACAAAGGCATGGTTTCCAGATGCTCTGACACGCCTTCCGGTTTAAAGGACAACACAAAATCCAACTGATTAGCCTCTAATCTGTCTAACAACTCTTCGGAAGTGCCGAAACTGACATTGACCTTTATTTTAGGATAAGTCTTGGAAAATAATCCCAACGCTGCAATCAATAACGGACTCATGCTGTAAGTCACTCCTACATGAAGCACTCCCGTTTCAATACCTTTCAGGTCGCGAATAATCTGTTTCCCGTTTTCTGCATCGCGTATTGCCCTGACAGCATAAGGCAGAAAAGCCAACCCGGCCTCCGTAGGTACAATCCGCTTGCCAATACGGTCGAACAGCAGCACATCCAGCTCGTCTTCCAGCTGTTTGATTTGCTGTGAAAGGGTACTTTGAGAGATGTGCAGCACACGCGCAGCCTCTGAAAAGTTCTGTAGTTCGCAGGCCTCCTTAAAGTATTTCAATTGACGCAGTTCCATGTCCTTATCGTTTTTATCTATGGATATTATCGAAAAAATGAGTTTTGCAAATATAAATAAATATTCTCATCCCGCTTATCTTTGTTAAAAAAGAAACGCTATATGAAAAAAATCATCAGTTTAATGTGTGCCTGGCTGGCAATAACTGTCTCGGCACAAACCGCAAATACAGTGAACAAAGATTGCCCAAGAACCATGTTGTTGCCAATAAGATGAAAGCCACAGTCTTATATTACAGCCACAAAGGAAAGACCGCCTTTTTCGCACGAGAGATAGCCATGTATCTCTGGTCAAAAGGGTTGAACGTCAGCCTGAGTGCGATTTCTGATTTTGACACTCAAAAGCTGAACGAGACGGACTTCCTTATCTCCGGATGCTGGACGTGCGGCTGGTTCGTCGTCGGACAGCACCCCCACAAGAAATGGAGTGCATGCAGCCGGAAGATGGCAGGACGCATATCTCCGCATCGTACACTCCTTTTTACCACGTATAAATTCAGGACAGGCAGTATGTACCGGAAAATGAAGAAAACATTGAAGATTTCACGGAACACCCACATACCTTTCCTGAAATCCAAAAACGGATTGCTGACAGAAACAGACAAAAAGATATTAGATCAATTTATCAGTACATCCCTTTTTTATTAATTATAAATGTAATATTGTATGGAAAATAAAAAACTGACAAGCGCTTCAGGAGCACCTGTAGCCGACAACCACAATGTGGCCACCGCAGGACGGAGAGGCCCGATGCTTTTACAAGACGTATGGTTTCTTGAGAAACTGGCACACTTTGACCGCGAAGTGATTCCGGAACGTCGTATGCATGCCAAAGGCTCCGGTGCCTTCGGAAAATTTACGGTCACTCATGACATTACAGCCTACACCAAGGCAGCTATTTTCTCACAGATTGGAAAAGAAACAGAACTGTTTGTCCGTTTCTCTACCGTAGCCGGTGAACGAGGAGCGGCAGATGCCGAACGTGACATTCGCGGATTCGCCATCAAATTCTATACAGAAGAAGGCAACTGGGATTTGGTAGGTAACAACACCCCCGTCTTCTTCCTTCGTGACCCATTGAAATTTCCCGACCTGAATCATGCGGTAAAACGTGACCCGCGCACCAACATGCGAAGCGCACGCAACAACTGGGATTTCTGGACGTTACTACCTGAAGCACTGCATCAGGTAACCATCACCATGAGCGACCGAGGTATTCCAGCCTCTTACCGCCACATGCACGGATACGGAAGCCATACATTCTCACTTATCAACGCAGAAGGAAAACGCACTTGGGTGAAATTCCACCTGCATACGCAGCAGGGCATCAAGAACCTGACCGATGCAGAAGCAGAAGCCATCATTGCCAAGGACCGTGAAAGCCACCAGCGCGATTTGTATGAAAGCATTGAGAAAGGCGACTTCCCCAAATGGACTATGTACATTCAGGTAATGACGGAAGAGCAGGCCAAGAACTGTCCGTTCAATCCGTTCGACCTGACCAAAGTCTGGTCGCAGAAAGAATATCCGTTGATTGAGGTGGGCGTGATGGAACTGAACCGCAATCCGGAAAACTACTTCGCGGATGTAGAGCAGGCGGCGTTCAATCCGGCCAATGTGGTGCCGGGTATCAGTTTCTCCCCCGACCGTATGCTGCAAGGACGTCTGTTCTCTTACGGAGATACACAGCGCTACCGACTGGGAGTGAACCATCACCAGATTCCGGTCAACCGCAGCCGTTGTCCTTTCCTGAATATGTATCATCGGGACGGACAGATGCGCGTAGACGGAAACCACGGGTCTACGTTAGGATATGAACCCAACAGCTACGGAGAATGGCAGCACCAGACGGAATACAAGGAGCCGCCGTTGGAACTCGATGGAGCCGCTTACCAATGGGACTACCGGGAAGATGATTCAGATTACTACTCTCAGCCGGGCGACCTGTTCCGACTGATGACTCCCGCCCAGCAGCAGGTGCTCTTCGAAAATACGGCAAGAGCCATGGGAGATATTCCAGAAGAAATCAAGCTTCGCCATATACGGAACTGCATGAAAGCGGATGAAAATTATGGAAAGGGAGTGGCAAAAGCCCTGAATATTCCATTAGAAAAGATTTGAATGACAAACTGACTTGACTAAAAAATCCGTCCCCGGTAATTAGCGATAAATTACCGGGGACGGATTTTTTTAGGACCTATCAAAGACGGTTTTTATAAATATCCGCCATCAGTTTCTGATACTGGTTTTCAAGGGTAATATAACTTTGCAGGTTGCCGTACACGTTATCGGCCTCTACATAGAAGTCAATAATCGAAAGTTGTCCGGCAGTCACGGCATCATAAAGCAAGCGGAGAGTATGATGCATCAAAGGCACATCGTAAGCCTGCATTGCCTCCTGAAGCTGCTGCATTTCATTGAACTGTCCTTGTATTCTTGCTTCCACCTGCAAGCGGGTATTGTCCAGTTGCAGATTGGCACTCAAGGCCTGTGCCTTGGCAATCTTCAGTTTCTTCCGGTTAGAGAATATCGGGAAACTTCCTCCGACCAGAAAACCGTTGCTTTTCTCACCTACTGACGTATTGCGACGGTAACCCACTTCCAGCTTGGGCAACCAGTTCTGCTTGTTCACGCTTACCTGTTCCGCAGCCGCACGGGAAGCCGCATCTGCTGCCTGAAGGTCTGCATCCTGCATCATTACTTCATTGTACAATGTATGATAGTCACGAATAACTTCCACTGCCGGATAACGGTCTTCTGCAAACTCCAACGGAAGGTTACCGTTCATCGCCAGCAGTTGCTGAAGTGCCGTACGATGTGCCGCATGGTTCTGTGCCACTTCCGTCTGCACCTTCATGCGTTCCATCTTGATTTTATTCACCTCCAAGGCATTGGCATCTCCTTCTTTCAAACGCTTTTCAAACAACTGCAACAGGGCATCGGCATTTTTCTGCCGTTCCATGAGCAAAGCCTGCTCCTGATTCAGGCGAATCAAGTCGAGACACAGATTCTTGGCCTGCAGCAGAATATCGCGGCGAAGCGCCTGCTGCTGACGGTCGAGCACATCTTTCTGCAGTTTCCCGGAACGATTGCGTGCCGCATACAAGGTCGGAAAATCAAATCCCTGTGTCACCACCAGTTCCGAACTGGCCATTCCGTCTACTCCTTTGGCAAAGAACGGGCTGTACTCCACACTGGGATCTTCCAGGTTATTCTGCGTCTGCACTTCCATCTTGGCTGCTTCCGTAGAATGAAAGACCGCCTGCAGTTCCTTGTTATTCTGCTCTACAGACTGCAATACTTCTTCTATTTTCTGTGCCTGCACGCTGCTGGCAAACGCCAGTCCTGCAAGCCACATCCATCCTATTTTTTTCATTCTTCTGTTCTTTTAAGGTTTTTCTTCCGGTTCATTAACTCGTACACAATAGGAATGACAAACGCATTCAGGAAAGTGGAAGTCAACAGACCTCCCAGAATGACCTTCGCCATCGGACTCTGAATTTCATTTCCCGGCAAATCGCCGCGCAAGGCCAGCGGAATCAATGCAAAAGCAGAGGACAGAGCCGTCATCAGAATCGGATTCAGACGGTCGAGCGAACCGCGCACCACACTTTCACGCACTCCCAACTGCTGTTCCTCACGCAACAGATTGTAGTGTGTGACAAGCAGCATTCCGTTACGGGTAGCAATTCCGAACAACGAGATGAAACCGATAATGGCGGGAATGCTGACTTCACCCGTAGTCAGGAAGAGGGCAAAGACTCCTCCAATCAGGGCCAAAGGCAGATTCAACAGGATAACGCCACTCTCTGCCGCATCGTGGAACTGCATGTACAGCAACAGGAAAATCACTGCAATACTCATCAGAGAAGTCAGCAACAAGGTACGACTGGCAGCCTGTTCACTTTCAAACTGTCCGCCGTATTCTATATGATACCCTTCCGGCAAGCTGATTTTTTCTTCTACCCTATGCTGGATGTCGTTCACCACACTGCGCAGGTCACGCCCGCTGGTATTGGCTGAGATTACAATTTTTCGTTTTACGTTCTCACGGTTGATGGTATTGGGACCCATGGAAGAAGTCACATCTGCCACATAGGAAAGAGGAATCTTCCGGCCTTGTGCATCGTCAATCATCAGTTCCTTGACACGTTCCATCGTACCACGGTCAGATTCTGCGGCACGTACCACCAGGTTAAAGGTCTTTCCCTGTTCATATACCTGCGACACGACTTCACCGGCCATATTGACCGTGACAAACTCACTGAACTGCGGCAACGAGATACCATATTTGGCCAACATTTCACGCTTCGGCACAATCTTCAGTTCCGGACGCTCAATCTGCTGCTCCACATTCAGGTCGGCAATTCCCTCTACATCACTCACCGCTTCCTTTATCTGATTACCGATAGCAAACATCCGGTTCAGGTCGTCGCCGAACAGCTTGATAGCAATACTGGCCTGCGTACCGCTCAACATGGCATCAATACGGTGGCTAATGGGTTGCCCGATTTCAATGTTGGCACCCGTAATAACCGACAATTTGTGACGCACTTCATCCAATAATTCGGCATGCGAGCGGTCTTTCAGTTCAAAAGGTGCTTCTATTTCGGATACATTCACCCCCAGCGCATGTTCATCCAGTTCCGCACGCCCTGTCTTACGGGCTACGGTCTGAATTTCAGGAATCGAAAGCAGCAGTTCCTCAGCCTGACGGCCTATCTTGTCGGATTCTTCCAGTGAAATGCCCGGCAATGAACTGACATTGATAGTGAAGGAACCTTCATTGAAAGAAGGAAGGAAGCTGTGTCCCAAGGTAAAGAAAATTCCCAACGCCACGATAAAGAAAGCTATCGTTCCTCCCAGCACCGTCTTCTTATGTTCAAGCGCCCAAAGCAAGGCACGCTCATAATATTTCTTCAGCCATACGGCAAGAAAGGCTTCCTTAGGCAATCCCTCTCCCTTGGACGTATTTTTGCCCAACAGGTAGCTGCAAAGTACCGGAGTCAGGGTCAAAGCTACTATCGTAGAAGCAAACAAAGAAACGATAAAAGAAATACCCAGCGGCACCAGCATACGTCCTTCCATTCCGCTCAGGAAGAAAAGAGGAATAAAGCTGACAATGATAATCAACGTAGAGTTCAGAATAGGCATACGTACCTCACGTGAAGCCTGAAAGACAACTTCCCGTACCGGTTTCCGTTCCGCTAACGGCAACTGACGGTTTTCACGCAGATGCTTCCATACATTTTCCACGTCCACAATGGCATCGTCCACCAGCGAACCGATGGCAATGGCCATACCTCCCAGACTCATGGTATTGATACTGAGTCCCAGGTAATGCAAGGTCAGGATGGCTACCACAAGCGATAGGGGAAGAGTTATCAGTGAAATAATCGTAGTACGTGTGTTGGCCAGGAACAGGAACAGCACAATCACCACGAAAATGGCACCTTCATAAAGTGAGTCCTGCACGTTGCTGATAGAGCTCTCAATAAAACGTGACTGACGGAAAATGTCGGTAGAAATGTGTACATCCTTCGGCAAGTTCTTCTGCAAATCGGCCAAAGCGGCTTCCAGTTTTTCGGTCAGCTCAATGGTTCCGGTATTCGGTTGCTTGGTCACCGTAATGAGTACCGCCGGCTTTCCTTTTTCAGAAGCCAATCCCAGCTTGGGTTGCTGCGACCCGATACGTACATCGGCCACATCCTCCAAGGTAATGGGTGCTCCGTCCGGAGTGGTCTTGATGACGGCACGTCCCAACTTACGCACATCGTCGGTAGAGATGACTCCACGCACGATGTATTCATTTCCGTATTCATAAATGACACCTCCGTTGGTGTTCTGGTTCATGCCTCGTGACACTTCCATCACTTCGCCCAACGTCACGCCATAGTGGCGCATACGGTCCGGATGAACCAGAATCTGATATTCCTTGATGTCGCCTCCCAGTACAGCTACCTGAGCCACACCTCCGGTAGACAGCAGACGCGGACGGATGGTCCAGTCGGCCATGGTACGCAAATCCTGCATGGAAGTAGAGTCGGAAGTCAATCCCACAATCAATAACTCTCCTAAGATAGACGACTGAGGACCCAATGTCGGTTTACCCACATTGTCGGGCAAGTCCTCGCCTGCCGCCGCTAATTTTTCCGACACAATCTGACGTGCCAGGTAGATGTCGGTATCCCACTCGAATTCCACCCATACGACAGAAAATCCCGTGGTAGAGGAAGAACGTACCCTGCGTACATGAGTCGCTCCGTTTACGGCAGTCTCTATCGGGAAAGTAACCAGCTGTTCTACCTCTTCGGCAGCCATCCCGTTGGCTTCGGTCATCACCACTACGGTAGGCGCATTCAAGTCAGGGAACACGTCCACTTCGGTATGGAAAGCAGTATAGGTTCCTCCTATCAGCAACAACACCGAAGCCACCAGAACCAGCAAGCGGTTCTGTAGTGAAAATTGTATAATTTTATTCAGCATAGTGGGTCACTTTTAATGGTTGTGTGAATGAGCCGGAATGGCATTGGAAGCGGCAGCCAGTTTCACATGAATGGCACCACGGGTCACCACGGTATCTCCGTCTTTCAGACCGGAAAGAATTTCTACCCGCTCTCCGTTGGAAGTTCCCAATTGTACTTCTTGTTTTTTATAACACTCGTCGTCGAGTTTCAGGTACACAAAATAAAGTCCCTGCTCTTCGGTCAGCGCCGATTCCGGCAGACTGATGACTCCCTGACGTTCGCCCGACAGCAGGAAGACTTCCACAAATGCACCTGGAACCATGTCGCCACGGTTGTCAAATTCGAATGTCACCGGTACATAATAAGACGTATCGCCTGATGATTTTCCAAACGAAAGTACTTTTCCGCCCAAGTTCTCCAGGCAGTAGACTTTATTATTATAAGGTGTCTTGAAGTTAGCCGACACAATGCGGGGAAGTTGTGCATAATAACGTTCCGACACATCGGCCTTCAGCACCAAGCGGCGCATCTGAGTCACCGTCATCAACGGCTGTCCCACCGTTACGTAATCACCTTCCTTCACCAGACAATTCTTCACGAACCCGCCGATAGGTGCCTTCACGGCTACTCCCTTACCCGACTTGCTGGGCAGCAAAGCCTCGTATGCCAGACGGGCATTCTGGTATGCCTCACGCAAAGCCGCAAATTCTTTTTGCGACACAATCTGGCTGCCTACCAGTTTTTCTGCACGTTCGTATTCTTCCTTGGCTTTTTCATAGGCCACCTTTGCCTTTCTCACGGGGTCACCTTCCTGAATGTGCTCGGCAGATACACTCAGCAGTTCACTGCCCTTGCCCACTTCAATTCCTTCCGCAATTTTGCGGGAGAAAGACACCACTCCTGAAGAAGCCGCTACTACCGTTGCCTCCTGGCCTTGTGCCGACAGAATCTGTCCGCCAGCCTGTATCACTTCCCGAAAGGCACCCGGGTGAATCACTTCAGCTTCCACCCCAGCCGCTTTTGCTTTCTCCGGCGTCAGTACGATTTCATCTGAATGAGCTGTTTTTTCCTCTGCATGTATTTCCGCTTCATGGTCATGACCTTCATGCTCATGGTCGTGTGCGTGTTCTCCGCATCCCCCAAAAAGAAACATACACAATGTTCCTGTCAAAATATAGTTTTTCATTGAATACTGTTGTTTTTTGTTTGCAAAAATAAATCCTACACGCTGCAAACAGGTTGCAAAGTGCAGTAACATCCCTAAAAATCAAGCTACAACAGCAAAAGGAGGAGCACGGAAATTACGAACAGCAGAAAAATGCCGTGCGTGCAGTTTTTCTATGTAATAGGAAATCATATCCCCTCGTTCAAAGGAAACAGATGGAGCTTCCAGACAAAGGGACGACAGATAAATCAACGTATAGAATGTATAGTCCGGTGTAAAGTCCGGCAAATGATGAGGAACAGAAAAAGACAGGTGGGTGACACAACTGATGTCGCACGCATGCTTGTCGGCATCTCCTGCACAATGGTGTCGTCCTTCGCATCCGTCATGCGATGACGAGGTGCAAGTTTCCATATCCGGACTGACACAAAACGCCTCATTGTGATGATGGTGTGGAAACACACCCACCACCAACACCCACAGGCTGACCAACAGCAAACAATATGTACCTAAAATCTGCTTCATTCTTTTTCTGTCGGGCACAAAAATACGAAGAAATCTCCTAATAAACAAAAGAGTCGCATCAGAGTCTCAGTACTTCCAAGCCAGTACTGCAGTACTTCCCCGAAAATACTTCAGTACTTCCTAAGCAGTACTCCAGTACTTCCAAGGAAGTACTGGCAAGAGCAACTTATATCATAAAAAAGCGGTGAAGAAGTGTCTCAAAACCACTTCCTCACCGTCTTTCCAATCTGTACTTATTATTTATAATCAGTCAACTTTCAAGCTATAGCTTTCCAAGCCATCAGGATGAATCACTTTTTCCAGCTTCAAATCAAATATCAATACAGAATTGGCCGGAATAGATGACTGACCTTGCGTACCATATCCAAGGGCTGCCGGAATATACAATTCCACCCGGTCACCTTCTTTCATATATTGCAATGCAGTAATCCAACCAACAATCAATCCGTCACCGAATACACCACTTGACTGTTTGGCCTGCAATGCAAAATGAGTAGGTACGTGTACCTCCGTATTCAAATCTCCTGTATAATTCTGATCGAACACAGTTCCGTTAATCAGCTTTCCCCGATAGTACACACTTACCGTATCTGTATATAAAGGAGAAATTCGATTACTTCCTTCTCCCACTTCCAGAACTTTCATGTATACAGAATCGTTCACACTGGGAGACTCTTCCCACACCCCAGGAGTCGTACTTTCATTTGCAAATTTATAATTCCGGTATATTTCCCATTTCCCATCCACATTTGCACGTGCCACATCCGCAATGGAGTCCAAATATCGCACATTACGGTCATCCCAATTCGCATACGGATCTTCCACTGTAGTGTCTTCTGCACACGACATAAAGCCGAAAGAAAGAGTAAATAGCAGGGCAATCAGCCAAAATAGGTTCTTGTTCATGTAGTTTAATTTATTACTGCAATGTTTTCAGCAAGCTGGTGATGCTTACCTTGTCTGCAATGATATTATTCAAATCTGCAATAGCCACACGTTCCTGTTCCATAGTGTCACGGTTACGCAGAGTTACGCAGTTGTCTTCCAATGTCTGGTGGTCGATGGTGATACAGTACGGAGTACCGATAGCATCCTGACGACGGTAACGCTTTCCGATAGAATCTTTTTCATCGTACTGGCAGTTAAAGTGGAATTTCAGGTCGTTCACGATTTCACGAGCCTTTTCAGGCAGACCGTCTTTCTTTACCAACGGCATAACAGCCAGTTTCACCGGTGCCAAAGCTGCAGGCAATTTCAATACCACACGAGTTTCACCATTTTCCAGTTTTTCTTCATGATAAGCCGCACTCATCACGCTCAGGAACATACGGTCTACACCGATAGAAGTTTCGATGACATACGGAGTGTAGCTTTCATTGATTTCCGGATCAAAATACTTGATGCTCTTTCCTGAGAATTTTTCGTGCTGGCTCAAGTCGAAGTTAGTACGTGAGTGGATACCTTCTACTTCCTTGAATCCGAACGGCATCAGGAACTCAATATCCGTAGCTGCATTGGCATAGTGAGCCAGTTTTTCATGGTCATGATAACGATAGTGGTCGTCACCGAATCCCAGTGCCTTATGCCATTTCAAACGGATTTCTTTCCATTTCTTGAACCAGTCGAGTTCTGTTCCCGGTTTTACGAAGAACT
>ULLJ01006896.1_pt1 | contig 10959 bp, 4 predicted proteins | sample 1951371 | NCBI WGS metagenome assembly ULLJ01 (sample SAMEA4835522, study PRJEB28245) | human gut metagenome | biome: gut microbiome; material: fecal sample | place: Denmark | collected 2008
CAGGTCGATGATGTCGAACCGATAAGGGCGGGAACTTCCCAACTTGTCTGCATCTTGCAGGAGAAGGGCTTCTGCCTGTATCAAATCGGCCGGATGATAAGGAATGGCAAAGCCGGCATTCGGTCCCGACTTTTTCACATCAAGCGCGGGGCGTGCGGCAATGATGGAGCTGAACTCCGTCCCGTTCGTGCCCCGTGTGTATGCCGACCGGAGCAAATAGGCAGTCCATGCGGTCACGGCATTTTGAGAGACAGCTCCGTAACGGCGGTGTGCATAGTCCGCCAACCATTTCTCCACATCAATGCTGTCACGGTGCAAAGGCATTTCAAATGCGAGGTCATAATAGACCGGATTCTGCTCGATGGACTCCATAAAGAGGCCCGAACCGACGATGTTCGGCGAGCGTTTTGCGGCGGTGGCGTATTGGTTGGACGCCAGCAAAGGCAAATCGCCGTGCAGGTTGATGCGTCCGCCAAAGTTGTGCAGATTACCGGCAATGGCGGAGTAGCCCCAAAAGGCGCTGTCCTTTCGGCACTTAGCCCCGTTAAGGTCGAGAATTAACAAGTCTTCTTTGGGAACGGCTTTCACAATCGGCTCGCGCAAGCTCCATGCCTGCATAGCCCATACAGCCGATGAGTCGAAATCCTTGAATAGCTTGTGAATGGACTTTCCGACCGCCGACAGGTATTCGGGAGTATCTATCGGAGGAGTGCTTTCATGGAACGGGTCGGCGGCATACACTCCGTGGGCACCGTAAAGCTTCTTTTGCTCTTCCAGGAAGTCATGCCCGATGACTTGGAACAGCGAGTCGGTAGGGTCGAGCTGGGCAACGCCGGTAAAAGCGCACCACGAGGGCTGTTGCTGTATCTTGGCATGAGGATATTTAGCCTTCAGCTCCCGTGGCACGTAGCCGGAGAAGCCTTGTTGAATGGGTTGCATGCCCAGTTCCAGCTCACGCTGTATGATTTGTTTGCCCAGCCGGATGTGGGAGTCTATCCATGATTGGGGAAGCGGGCCTCCATAGTCCTGCAGGTTTTGCATCCATTGCCAGGCGGCATGCGCCGGTCCTGCAAGGAAATGCCGTGCCTCTTCATCCGTGAAACGATGTTTCAGCAGCGTGTTGTACCACACGGCTTCCAGACCGACAACAGAGAGGGGCATGTTGATGGAGTTCATTGCCATATAGTCCAGCTCGCGTTGCCACCGTTCCCAGTCCCACCATGCTGCCGAGTAACTCACGGTGCAATAGTTCATGTAAACACGATACTTGCCATTGATGATGTTACGGGTCGTTTCGGCAGGGAGAGGCAGCGTTTGCGGCAGGTTGAGTTGATCGCCGAACCAGGAAACATGTGCATGGCAAGTATATTTTAAATATTGGTTATAGGCGGTGGCAAGTGCTACCGGATTGTTACCCCGCAATAACACCTTTCCGTTCTGGCTGCCTATTTCGTAGACATCTTTTCCGTTTTCGGAATCGATAAGTTCCAGTTGGAACTGGTTGCCATATCCCGGTGTGACACGTTCTATCAAGTCATACGCGGCTTGTATCTGCGGATGGTTGGAATGGCAGGCGGTGCATAGCAGTGACACGACTGTTGCGATAAGCCATAAAGAAATAAAGTAATAGCGTTTCATTTTCTTATTTTATGTGTTAATGACTATAGATATCAGAAGTTGGTCTTATATATGGCACACAAAATTACGATAATTTATTCAATCAGAGAACTTTTTGTTTTAGCTTTTATAATTAAATGTATGAAGAAAAAGCCATAATTGTTTGTTTCTTCGGAATATGTTTTTTACATTTGGACAATCTACTTAAAAATCGTACTATAATGAAAAAGACAATGTTGTTGATGAGTACTGCAATACTGGCGACTGCCTTTCTTGCAGCTTGCGGACCGTCATCGAAAGATGATGGCACCATTACAAGATTAGAGCAGAATGGCAATACACTCACAGTATGTGATTTTGCGAAAGTAAAGGATACTCTGAATGTGCCTCTGAGCGAGTGGGTGGAAGATTGCCGGTTGGTGAGGTTTGAAAATACCGATACGGCATTGTTTAAAATGTGGTGGCCGGCTATTACCGACAACTATATCGGAATCCGTCAAAGCGGAGGTGTGTTTAAGCTGTTTGACCATAAAGGAAAATTTCTGCATGACATAGGAGCGATGGGACAGGGGCCCGGTGAATATGCAGGTTCGTTGTATAGCGAATTGATTGATGAGAAAAATAAGGTGATATACCTTGCCCCGTTTGCCGGAAGCACTAAGATATTGAAGTATAATCTGGACGGAACCTTTGTGACTGACTATGATTTGGGGGAAAGACTCAACAAACCCAAACTGTCACTCAACCCCGATGGAAGTATATCGCTCGTTCATCTCTGCTTTCAGGGTATGAGTGAAATGATGGGAGCTGTTATTACGCCGGATAGCACTATCACCAAGTATATACCTGCCCCCGGTCAGGCTATAAATCCCCGTGATAAAAACGGTAGTTTCGTTGGCTTTAATAACGAGATATGGAGCTATAATAATGTGGAAGGCTTCAAATACATGATGATGCCTGTCGATACATTATATAATTATAATGCTGCTGCCAACAAGATGGAAGCGCAGTTTGCCTTGTCCAATCCTCCTGTGGGAGAAGACGTATTCCTGATTTACGATGAGCTTCCCGGTAAATATCTTGCTACGATTTGGGGTAAAGGAACCATTGTGGTAGACAACAAGAACAATAATTCACACTATGTGAAGTTGGTTAATGACTACTTTGGCGGTCTTCCTGCACCGATGAATTTCACTAACGGTTGGTTTTTTGCTATGTATGAGCCGGCAGTGCTGATGGAAAACATAGAAAAGCGTATGGCTGCATCCGATTGTACCGACAAAGACAAAGAATTGCTGAAAGGCTTGCTTGAATCATTGGATGAAAATGATAACAATGTCATGTTTATCGGTAAACTGAAGAAGTGATTTGACTATTGCTTGGTTATAATAGCCGTCTTTCACAATAAAAACGCTTGTGAAAGGCGGTTTTTTTGCTTCTTTTTGTCTTATTTCTGCTATTGAAAGAGTAATTCTTACTGTTTCTCTCAAAAAAAACGAGATTCGTGATAGATTGTAAGAAATAGTTTTTATATTTGCATCGTTCAAACAAAAAGGAAAGAACGGTTATAAAATGACAATGTACTATCTGCATACAACCACTTTTGGGATGGGGAGCATGATGACCTCCATGTCTGCATCCACAACAATGACCCCTCGGGGTTAAGGATAGTATATAGTGTTTCTACGTGATACACGCTTACGGACGTAAGCAAAAACAGCATTTAATTTTATTTTATTGTAAACAGATACGGCTTATTCCGTTACTGAAGACGTGTTATATAGTGTCCTGAACTAAATAAGGAGATGATAATGCAGGGGGAAAAGAGCCGGAACAAAATAGGTAATTGCATGAAAGTAATGAAATTCGGCGGAACATCCGTAGGTTCCGTAGACAGTATTTTAAAAGTCAAACAGATAGTAGAGGCTGCCGAAGAGCCTGTAATCGTAGTGATATCTGCTTTGGGCGGCATCACTGACAAGTTAATCAATACCTCACAAATGGCAGCCAACGGCGATGCAGAGTATGAAAAAGAGTATCGTGAGATAGTAAACCGTCACATCGAAATGGTGTATACCGTTATTCCGGCGGGCGAAGGACGCACCGTATTGCTGGATAAGGTCAATGAACTGTTGAGTGAGTTGAAAGATATCTTTCAAGGTATTTATCTGATTAAGGATTTGTCTTCCAAAACTTCTGCAACTATAGTGAGCTACGGTGAACGTTTGTCGTCTATTATTGCGGCAACGCTGATAAAGGGAGCGGTGTGGTATGATTCGCGCAACTTCATCAAGACCGAGAAAAAACATGCCAAACATATTCTGGATTCGGAACTGACAACTTCGTTGGTGAAAGAAACATTTGATGAAATTCCGCAGGTAGCACTGGTGCCCGGTTTTATATCTACCGACAAGAACAGCGGAGAAGTGACAAACTTGGGACGTGGCGGTTCGGATTATACGGCTTCCATCATTGCCGCATCTTTGAATGCCGCCAGTCTGGAGATATGGACGGATGTGGACGGCTTTATGACCGCCGACCCGCGTGTCATCAGCACTGCTTATACCATAAACGAGCTGAGTTATGTAGAAGCTATGGAGCTTTGCAACTTTGGTGCGAAAGTAGTTTATCCGCCGACTATCTATCCGGTGTGTCACAAGAATATTCCCATTCTGATAAAAAACACCTTTAACCCCGAGGCTCCCGGAACCATTATCAAGCAGGAAGTCGATTCGGGCTCAAAAGCCATTAAAGGTATTTCTTCTATCAATGACACCACTCTGATTACGGTTACAGGTTTGGGCATGGTGGGAGTGATCGGCGTAAACTTCCGCATCTTCAAGGCATTGGCGCAGAATGGCATCAGTGTGTTCATGGTGTCTCAGGCTTCTTCGGAGAACAGCACTTCCATCGGTGTCCGTAATCAGGATGCTGCATTGGCCTGTGAGGTGTTGAATGAAGAATTTGCAAAAGAGATAGAAATGGGTGAAATCAGTCCGGTGGTGGCTGAGATGAATTTGGCCACCATTGCGATTGTAGGCGAGAATATGAAGCATACACCCGGCATTGCCGGAAAGCTTTTCGGAACATTGGGACGTAACGGCATCAGTGTGATAGCTTGTGCGCAAGGTGCTTCGGAGACCAACATTTCTTTTGTGGTAGAGGCTAAATCGCTTCGCAAATCTTTGAATGTCATTCATGATTCATTCTTCCTGTCGGAATATCAAGTATTGAACTTGTTTATCTGTGGTACCGGTACGGTGGGCGGCAGCCTGATAGAACAAATCCGTTGCCAGCAACAAAAGTTGATGCAGGAACGCGGCTTGAAGTTGAAGGTGGTGGGCATTGCCGACGGGCACCGTGCACTCTTCACACGTGCGGGCATTGACCTTGCTTCTTATAGGGAAGAGATGGAAGAAAAAGGAATCCCGTCTTCTGCCGCTGTGCTGCATGACGAGATTATCGGCATGAATATTTTCAATTCTGTTTTTGTGGATTGTACGGCAAGTGCCGAAGTCGCCTCTCTTTATAAAGAGTTCCTGATGCATAATATCTCTGTAGTGGCTGCGAATAAGATTGCCGCTTCATCGGATTATTCCATTTATAGCGAGCTGAAACAAATAGCCCGCAGACGGGGGGTGAAGTTCTTGTTCGAGACAAATGTAGGTGCGGGGCTGCCGATTATCAATACCATCAATGACTTGATAAACAGTGGTGATAAGATTCTGAAGATAGAAGCGGTACTCAGTGGAACTTTGAACTATATCTTTAATAAGATCAGCGCAGACGTGCCTTTCAGCCAAACCATCAAGATGGCACAGGAAGAACGTTATTCGGAGCCCGACCCGCGTATCGACCTGAGTGGAAAAGACGTAATCCGCAAGTTGGTTATCTTGGCGCGCGAGGCCGGATACAAGTTGGAACAGACAGATGTGGAAAAACATCTTTTCGTGCCGAGTGACTTCTTCGAAGGACCTTTGGAAGAGTTCTGGAAGAAAGTCCCGTCGCTGGATGCCGATTTTGAGACACGTCGCCGGAAACTGGAGAGCGAGAACAAACGTTGGCGCTTCGTTGCGAAACTGGAAAACGGTAAAGGTAGTGTGTCTCTGCAGGAAGTAGACAGCAAACATCCGTTCTATGGATTGGAGGGCAGTAATAATATTATTCTGCTTACTACCGAACGGTATAAAGAATATCCAATGATGATACAAGGATACGGTGCCGGTGCCAGTGTAACTGCTGCCGGAGTATTTGCCGATATCATGAGTATCGCAAACATTTAGGCTTATGAAACACATTATTATTCTGGGTGACGGTATGGCCGACTGGCCGGCTGAATCATTGGGAAATAAAACATTGCTGCAATATGCTGCTACACCCTATATGGACAAGCTTGCCCGTATGGGACGTACCGGAAGGCTGATGACTGTTGCACCGGGTTTTCATCCGGGCAGCGAAGTGGCGAATATGTCTGTTATGGGCTATAATCTGCCGAAGGTGTATGAAGGGCGCGGTCCGTTGGAAGCGGCGAGTATCGGCGTAGAGCTGCAACCGGGAGACATGGCGATGCGTTGCAATATTATCTGTATCGAAGGAGATAATATAAAGAATCATTCTGCCGGTCATATCACCACCGAAGAAGCTGATGTGTTGATTCAATATTTGGAAGAGAAGTTGGGCACAGACCGTATTCATTTCTATACAGGGGTGCAATACCGTCATTTATTGGTGATAAAAGGGGGCAATAAGCAGTTGGATTGTACGCCTCCTCACGATGTTCCGTTGAAACCTTTCCGTCCGCTGATGGTGAAAGCCGGGGTGCCGGAAGCGCAGGAAACGGCCGAACTGGTAAATGCCCTTATCCTGAAGTCGCAAGAATTACTGGCTGAACATCCCATTAACAAGAAGCGTATAGCCGAAGGTAAAGATCCCGCCAACAGCATCTGGCCGTGGAGTCCGGGCTATCGTCCGCAGATGGAGCCATTGGCAGAGAAGTATCCGGCTATCAGGAAAGGTGCGGTCATTTCGGCTGTCGATTTGATTAACGGAATCGGATATTATGCCGGATTGCGTCGCATCACCGTGCAAGGGGCAACAGGACTTTATGATACAAATTATGAAAACAAGGTTGCTGCTGCATTGGAAGCACTTCAGACGGATGACTTTGTCTATCTGCATATCGAAGCCAGTGACGAGGCGGGGCATGAGGGGGATTTTAAGTTGAAACAGTTCACTATTGAAAATCTGGATAAGCGGGTTGTAGGGCCTGTTTATAAGGCAGTGAAAGATTGGGACGAGCCTGTGGCTATTGCCGTGCTTCCCGACCACCCCACACCTTGCGAACTGCGTACACATACTGCTGAGCCGGTGCCTTTCCTCATTTACTATCCGGGCATAGAGCCGGACAATGTACAGACATTCGACGAGGTGGCTTGTGTGGAAGGCAGTTACGGAGTGATGAAAGGAGATGAGTTTATGAACGAGTTTATGACAGCCTCTGCGTTGCATAACGAATAAAAACCAATCTATATTATGAAATATTACAGTACCAATCATCAGTCCCCGGTTGCTTCATTAGAAGAAGCTGTAGTGAAGGGACTGGCTTCCGACAAAGGATTATTTATGCCCGAAGCTGTTAAAATGTTGCCGGAAGAGTTTTATGATAACATCGAGCACCTGTCTTTTCAGGAAATAGCTTATCGGGTAGCCGATGCTTTCTTTGGCGAAGATGTGCCTGCCGATACATTGAAACAAATTGTTTATGACACGTTGAGTTTTGATGTTCCTGCCGTAAAGGTGAAGGATAATATATACTCATTGGAATTGTTTCATGGTCCTACCTTGGCTTTTAAGGACGTGGGCGGACGGTTCATGGCTCGTTTGCTGGGTTACTTCATTAAAAAAGAAGGGCAGAAGCAGGTGAATGTCCTGGTCGCTACTTCGGGAGATACCGGCAGTGCAGTAGCCAATGGCTTCCTGGGAGTGGAAGGTATCCATGTGTATGTGCTTTATCCCAAAGGAAAGGTCAGCGAAATTCAGGAAAAGCAGTTCACTACGCTGGGACAGAATATTACGGCTTTGGAAGTAGACGGTACGTTTGACGATTGTCAGGCATTGGTGAAGAATGCGTTTATGGATGCTGACTTGAATGCGCACATGAAACTGACTTCGGCAAATTCTATTAACGTGGCCCGTTTCCTGCCTCAGGCATTCTATTATTTCTATGCCTACGCACAGTTGAAGAAAGAAGGTAAGGCGGATAATATGGTGGTATGTGTGCCCAGCGGTAACTTTGGCAATATAACGGCCGGTCTGTTCGGCAAGCGCATGGGTTTGCCTGTGAAGCGTTTTATAGCGGCCAACAACCGCAATGACATATTCTATCAATACTTGCAGACCGGAAAGTATAATCCCCGTCCTTCCATCGCTACCATTGCCAATGCGATGGATGTGGGCGATCCCAGTAATTTTGCTCGTATACTGGCATTGTATGACAACAATCATGCTGCCATTGCAATGGAAATCTCGGGTGCGACCTATACAGATGAACAGATTCGTGAAGCAGTGAAGGAAGCCTATCGGGAAACAGGCTATTTGCTCGACCCTCACGGAGCTTGCGGTTATCGTGCCCTTTCGGAAAGTTTGCAACCGGGAGAGACCGGTGTTTTCCTTGAAACGGCTCATCCGGCAAAGTTCCTGGAAACAGTGGAGGACATCATTGGCAACAAAGTAGAGATTCCTGCCAAGTTGAAAGAGTTCATGAAGGGAGTCAAGCAGAGCATTCCGATGAATAAGGATTTTGAAAGTTTTAAGGCTTATTTGATGAAAGAATAGCTCTTTCATGGTCTATCAAATCGTCGACTGTAGGGGCAGGGTTTGCCTGCCCGAACCGACGGTCACGACCTTGGAAGTAATGCACAAAACAAGCTGTTCCCTGGCGAGCGAATCTGGCTACTACCGGCAAAACGACAGCATTGTCAACGTTTAGACACAATCCTATTTACACAAGGCACGGGGCCCGGACCGGATATCAGTCGGCGGGAGCATCCTTGTCGGGAGAAAGCATTCCGGTCAATTCCTCTTGCAAGGAAGATTGCCGGATGGTATTCTTTTTCTCTTTGAGCAAAGCGTGAGATACTTTTCCTTCTGTTCATCAGATAAAAGCAAAGCTTTCATATATCTTCCTTTCTATAGGGCTAACGGTTTTTTATCGGTCGTCCAAGGCTTTTTATTTGCTGGATTATTACGTCCCACTACGGCAGGATATACGTCCCATTGCAGTAGGACGTACGTTCCACTACAGCAGGACGTACGTTCCACTGTAGCAGGACGTAGTAACAGACGGTAAGTAAGTCCTTAGCCTTCAGTATGAAAAGGCTTAATCTTCCTATTCCTGTGACTAAGTCTGTCTAAGCAGGGTGAATTTTTTAAATGAGTTGTGCCAGCACTTCTTCAAAGGAAGAATATGTATGCGTTTCTTCTTTTTGCGTGAGTATCAACCGGTGGTCGGAGAGTGCTTGCAGATAAGGTAGGAACCGGTTCCCTTGGTTTGCCGGCAGGCAAGTATAGCCGTGTCGGTTTAAGGCGTTGATGGTCCAGTGCAGCAACGTATCGTTTTCGGCTTCCACCCTGATTTCTTTTTTTCCGGTTACAGTAGGATAGTAGATGCCATGATTATAATCGAACCGGATATTACTGTGTGAGAACAGCGTGTCCATCCGATGATTCAGAATCATATCTTCCGTCACTCCGCATTGCAGTCCTGTTTCTTTGGACAGCAGCCAAAGCTTGTCCGACAGTACCAGGGCTTGTTCTATGTCATGGGTGGATAGCAGGATGGCCTTGTTTTGCTCCACCGCCAACTGATGCAGCAAAGTCATGATTTCTATGCGGCTCACCACGTCCAGAAAAGCGGTCGGCTCATCCAAGATGATAAGCGGACATTCCTGAACCAATGCTTTGGCTATCATTACCTTTTGCCGTTCTCCGTCTGAAAGTTCGGCGGTGTAGCTTTCGGCTTTGTGGGCAATGCCTACGGCATCCAATGCCTCTTTGATAATGAGATGGTCTTTGGGATGGAGCCGTCCGAAGAAGCCTGTATGCGGCTGGCGTCCCAAAGCTACCAGTTCATACACGGTCAGCCCTCCGGCTTGTGTCTTGTCTGTCAGGACCACACCGATGGTGCGCGAACGTTCCTTTTCCGAATACTGCTGCAAAGGCTTGCCCAGCAATTGCAAATCTCCTGCCAGTGAAGGTTGCGAAGCGGACAGGGTGCGGAGCAAAGTCGACTTTCCGGCTCCGTTTGCGCCCAGCAGACTGGTCAGTTCTCCCGGATAAAGCCGGAAAGAAAGGTGTTCGTGCACTTTCTTTTCTCCTTTGTGGGTACGATAACCTATGCACAGGTCTGTGGCGGTGATGACAGCTTGCTTTTCCATCAGTTGAAGTACTGGATTTTACGTTGGTTCACAATGACATAAATAATAATGGGCGCACCGATGACCGGAGTGACGGCATTCAGCGGAATGATGCCTGCTTCGCCCGGCAGAATGCAGATGAAGTTGCAGAGCAGGGCAATGGCTCCTCCCGTCAGCATGGTGACAGGTAGCAGAGAATTATGGTTGGAGGTTCCCAGCATGAGGCGGGCAATGTGTGGCACGGCCAGTCCGATAAAGGAAATCGGGCCGCAGAAAGCGGTGGTCGTCGCTGTCAGTAATCCGGTGGCGACAAGCAGCAGGTTACGTGTACGGCGGATGTTGATTCCCAGGTTTTCGGCATAGCGTGTTCCCAGCAGCAGGGCATTCAGAGGCTTTATCAGCAGTATGGTAATCAGCAGCCCCGTCGCTGTGACCAAGGAGAAAAAGGGAAGCTGCTGCAAAGATACTCCTCCGAAGTTTCCCATTCCCCAAATCATGTAGGAATGCACCCCTTCTGCCGTGGAGAAAAAGTTGAGCAGGGAGATGGCAGATGAAGTGATATACCCTATCATGATACCTATAATGAGCAGCATGATGCTGTTTTTTATCAAAGTGGAGAAGAACAGGATGATTCCCATCACCAGCATGGAGCCTATGAATGCTCCGATAATGACGGACAGGAATCCGGATAAAGTGAATACTCCGGCAGTAATCGTACCTGCGCCTGCCAGCATGACCAAGGCAACTCCCAAACTGGCTCCCGAACTGATTCCCAGTATGGAAGGGTCGGCCAAAGGATTATTGAATGTGGTTTGCAACATCAGTCCCGATGCTGCGAGTGCCATTCCGCAAAGGAGGGCGGTAATGGCTTGCGGCAGGCGGGATTCCCAGACTATGAAACTCCAACTCGCCTTTTCTACTTCATTGC
>ULLJ01008776.1_pt1 | contig 10535 bp, 8 predicted proteins | sample 1951371 | NCBI WGS metagenome assembly ULLJ01 (sample SAMEA4835522, study PRJEB28245) | human gut metagenome | biome: gut microbiome; material: fecal sample | place: Denmark | collected 2008
TTTAAAACTTGTAGTTTATCGAATGCTTACCGAGAATGCATTCCCGGAAGTTTATTGATCCAACATTGATTCAATTCTTTTTTTATCGTTTCAATTTGCGTTAACAGCCACTCTACATAAGCTTCGCATATGGATGGCATGATTAGTGAATTATTTTTTTGCGGAATTCAGGATACCGTATGCTGTGAACAATGTCATCTATGTTATCCATCGGATATTTTATAATTCGCTATAAGAATATATAAATTTAAAGCATCTCCTATAGCTCACTTATTAATGCTCCTCTTATACGGTCGAATGTATAAATGCAAACTTGACTGTTATTATTTGCAGTAAGACTTGATATTTGTCGTTTCCATACTTTCTACTGTGAGTATCCAGAAAATATGTCGAGATTTCTAAATATGGTCTGCCATATTATTTTTAGCATTTCCAACAATTCTTGAAACTACATATTTCATTGTACACAACATCATATAGTTTTTCAGCAAGGGCAAACTCCATTAATTTGTTTCATATTTTAAGCACTAGAATAGTTAAACCTAACTGATAATTATACATCCAAGCGTCCACTGACACGTTGGGAGGTCATAATGCTTTCCATTTATGGAGAGTCTCCTCTTATGACAGAGTTTATAAAGGCTTTTCAACATAAGTTTCTGTTCCGTTGCCAATAAAAGATTTCTCAAACTCTATTTAGTAACTTCAAAGGGATTGTGTGATAGTCAATCAGATCTCTCTTTCACCTATTAGTCCATTATATATAAATAACTTAGGCCACGTGGAACGAGAGCATTCGTTTTCAAATCAATCAACAAATACTCTTCACATTGAAATCTTATATGATTGTCTGTGAAGTCGTTGAAAAGTTTAGCTATTCGTTCCTCGGTATAAGTGTAATCATCTGCTTCAAGACTTGATATCATTTCAAAATTACCGTACCATACTCTTGCAATTGCTACAATACCATTATTATAAACAACAATTCCTTTGGCTACAATTGTTCCAAATATGGAGTCTGTTTCATAACAATAATCACTACCTACTTTGTATTTCATTCCGTTCCTCTTCATGTCATCGTCAATCATCATTTCCGGATTGAACTTTATTTTATTCAAATTTATGCCTATCCCTTCTTTACAACCTTCAAACATATTTTTTTTACGCATTGTTTTCGAAAAATCAAAGCTGCTTATATCAAGATTTATCAAAGATTTGCAACCCGAGAACATCGAACTCATATCTTTAACATTTTCAGTATTAAAATTGCTTAGATCCAATGTTTCCAAAGAACTGCATTCCGCAAACATCCATCCCATATAAGAAACATTTGATGTGTTGAAGTGGCTTACGTCCAAATGTTTAAGACTTTCACATCCTTCAAACATATTCCCCATATTATCTACTTTTGAGGTATCAAATTGGTGAAAATGAATCTCCTCCAATAAATGACAATTTTCAAACATCCCAAACATATTGGTAACGTTTGAGGTATCCATATTAATATCTAGTGATTTCAAGTTATAACACCTAGCAAACATATAACTCATATCCCTAACTTTTGAGGTATCATAATCTGATAAGTCTATGGATTCAATATACTCTCCACACTCTTCTCCATTTTTATAATCATATGTTGTGAATCCGTATGCTAATTCTGGTATTTCAGCTACTGTAAGAACATTTTCTCCCTTAGTGAGGCCTATTCCAGATTTATCGTATTTTAGTACTAAATATGCACCATCTTCTGAACAAGTTATAATAATTTGATTTTTCATATTTTTTCTCTAATTTCCCTTTTGTACTAGTAAACAAAAATAGAAACAGAATCTTTGATATCCAATACTTTTGTCCAAAAGTTGACTTATCTTGCCAAGATTTAGTGACTTACACAAAATTTTGGTGAAAATTGATTCGGTATTACATTCTCACACAAAAGATTAATGAAATTAATGTTAGGTCTCGAAATAAAAAATTAGCTTTGCAACGTAACCATTGGAGGACGTAATTACAGAAATTATCGCCTATGAGCTTTACATATTACTCTTATACCGACTGAAGGTTGCTAATGTATTATGAATGAAGACTCTTTATAGAGAAGCATAGAATTAAATATCAAACTAATACAATATGCCTGATATAATTAAAGTTACTTTTTTAGATGGGACAGAATACTGTTATAAATCACCCGTTAACACTGTTCTGGCTGTACTTAGAAAAATTGGGGAAGAAAAATTTCCTGACATATCATTAATGCGTGGTAAGAATCGAGTTGTTTCTCAATCGTATTGTCCAGAAGTAAAAAAATATATCAGAGAGATAATTCCTGGATGGTACTACTTCAATCAGTCAGATACGCGCGAGAAGACCAATCAACTAATCAATATCAACCGTCAGTTCAATATCGGCATGAAAATTGAGGTCGGAAAGTTCAAGGGAGAAGCAGATCCCCGGATAGAAGGTGCAACACAGCATAAGAATCGTCTCGTAGTGATAATGCCCAATGGTGATATCATTGATCATGAGAGCTATCGACAGGTATTTGTAGACTGCATCTACAGATTAGGGCCGCGCAAAGTATCAATAGCTTCGGTTGATATTACCGTCAGTAAGAATAGGGATCTTTTTTCTACGACCAATGGCAATGGAAACCGATTCAAGCTCGATGAAACTTTATATGTTGAGATGCCTTATACAGCCAAGGAGGCAATGAAGTATTTAAAAATAATAAGTTCACGTTTAAGGGTAAACCTGACTATAGAATATTTACCCATGTGAAATGACTTCCCCTGTTGTGATCTAATTTGTTTACCAATAATACTACGTGAAATATAATCTGATAATGCTTAATTATAATTTATTTTAGTACTATGAACGAAATAAAAAAATGGATAGATAATAGCCGCAATGCCGGTAAGTCTTGGGAAGCATTGCGTTATGCTGGAAAAGAATCAGAGCAGGAGCTTATGGTATTTCTGAAATTTGCCTTTGAAGATATGTACTGGCCCAAACTAACTGCGAAAGAATGGTATCAGATTGTTGATAAACAACGTGCTGAAGAGGAAAGGTTGGAAAGACTAATTGATGCCAAAGGAGCCACTGTAATCCATGGTAGTAATGAGAATAATTTGATAAAAGTACCCACTGACGAGAATTCTGTTTGGCAATGCTACAGAAAACTCCTTTTGAAAGATAAAGGATTTAGTAGGGATATGGTAAATGTGATGGAAGACGCAAATATTAAAATCCTTCGTCAACTGAGCAGGGACACCCAGGAAAGTGGAGCCATTAAAGGTTTGGTAATAGGTAATGTTCAGTCAGGCAAAACTGCAAATATGGCAGCTCTCATGGCAATGGCCGCAGATGCCGGATGGAATATGTTTGTTGTGTTGTCGGGTATGATGGAAAACCTGAGGGTTCAGACTTTGGGAAGACTCGTACAAGATTTGAACTCAAGGAACAGCAACATCAGTTGGGAAGCCATAGATAATCCCCTCCCAATAGATCAACATGGGAGAAGGTTAGTAGATAAAAATTTTAGAGAAGGAAGCAATATACGTTATTTGGCTGTATGTCTGAAAAACGCTATCCGATTAAAGAACCTAATTGGCTGGCTTAATAGCGATAAGAACAATAGAGAGAATATCCGCATGCTGATAATTGATGATGAAGCAGACCAGGCCAGTATTAATACAAATAAAGAAGTTCGTACTAAAATAAACGAACTTATTCTGAATCTTGTGAATAATAGGGATGCTAAAGGAAAAAGTGCTGTGAGTAGTTTTCAGTCCGTCAATTATATTGGATATACAGCCACTCCCTATGCTAATGTACTGAATGAAGTTCCTGGAAAGGAATCGCTGTATCCAGCCAACTTTATTGCTACACTTTCTGTTTCTGATGAATATTTTGGGCCTCAACAGATTTTCGGCTATGAGAGTGCCGATGAGGATTCCACATCATACCCTGGGTTGAATATGGTACGCCTGATACAAAATGATGAGATTGAAATAGTAAAAGATATTCAAAAAGGAAATGAAATAAAGATACCGGACAGCTTGATAAATGCAATCTACTGGTTTATTTGTGGTGTGGCCTATATGCGTTTTATCCACTACAGAAAACCGGTTAGTATGCTTGTTCATACTAGCAGATTAACAAATGCTCATATTCAGATGGGGGATGCCATACGAAGATTCTTTAATTCGTTAGGCGAAGAAAATATTATTGCAGAATGTAAAAGGATTTGGGAATATGAAACGAAGGCTTTTAGTAAAAAGGATTTCATGAATCAATACCCTACTTATTCTAACATGTCTGGCATCAATGACTACCCGGATTTCAAAGAATTGCTTCCTTATATAAAAGAACTTGTCGTTGCCGGATTGACTCAACTCGAGATAAATTCGGATAATAATCAGAGAATTTACAAAACAGGAATTCATCTCTGTATAGACAACAGCGATAATAATGTGGACCATTCACGATTAATGTATCCGGAAAGCTGGGAGATGCCTTGTGATGCGCCTGCGTTTCTAGTTATAGGAGGAAACACTCTTTCCAGAGGTTTGACTTTGGAAGGACTAGTTTCAACATATTTTCTTAGACCTGCCCATTGTGCGGATACGCTCATGCAGATGGGACGATGGTTCGGTTATAGAAAAGGGTATGAACTAATACCCCGAATATGGCTTTCATTGCAGGTAAGAGATCAGTTCCGCTTCATGGCCGAAATGGATCAGAAGCTCCGGGATGAGATAAAATTCATGGGAGAAATAGGCCAGAACCCTTCGGAATGTGGTCCGAAAATTATGGCATCACCTTCTACCAAATTCCTTGAAATCGTGTCGAAAGGTAAAATGCAAAATGCAGTTGGAGCTACTTATGATTTTGCTGGTCACACTATGGAAACCGGAGTTTTCACAAATAATACCCGTATGTTGAATAACAATTTAAGTCTATTATCAAAATTCATAGAATCACTGGGAACTCCAGCAAATGATGTAGACGACAATCCATATGCAGAAAACAACAAAGTTTGGAAAAATATTCCAATCGACAAAATTAAGGGATTCTTAAATGATTACAATTATTCCGAAAGGCTTAAAGGTTTTAATGATTTAAAGGTCCTTATAGAATGGTTAGATAAAGTCACCGATAAAGGATTACTTGAAAACTGGAATGTCATTCTTGCAGGTAAACAACATGACAATATTATAGATGAACGAAACGTTACTGAAAGTATATCTGTCAATAAGATAAACCGAACCCGTCGATACGAAGACAGAGGAGATGGGATAATCAATATCGGTGTGCTTCGTTCTTTTAAGGATTTTTTATCAGACATAAGTATTCATAAGGATGATTCAATGACTTTATCTGCCATGAGGTGTATCAAAAGTAATATGGCCGATCTGAATATTTTGCGTGAGAAACTCAACCTTTCAAAAATACCTCAAATTGTGATATATATTATTGACAAGAACTCTACACCTGACAGACCCACAAGATACCCACTTAATGCAAATGAAGATATTGTAGGGTTTACAATCAATATTCCTGGTATAAAAAGAGGTAACTCTACAATTCAATCATTAACTATCAATATAAAACCTAAATTGGTGGATGCTGTTGATTGATTATGGTTTTCAAATTATTACATAGCTACAGGAATAAATGACATTTTGAGCAAATGCTGCTTTTAACATTTTGGGGGTTGGTTGTAGTTTTGCATTCGTAGATACAATCACTCCCCCCCAGCCAATAGCGTTTGTACACAAGGAAATGTCTGTCTGGTGCGTAGTTCTTGAGAGTTGTTGCTTAGTAATGTTCGCAGACCGTGGGCATATTAAGATTTATCGCAAACGTTCGGTATCCAGTGAACCGTTCTATGTCACATTGGACGTTACAGAGGAAGACCGACGCGATGTATTGGGCATATTCAATATTCCTACAGAAAAACGCAATAGGATGGAGTGATAGCTTTGACATCTTTAAAAAAGGGGTATCCAAAAGATTGGGCTCATGGTTGCAAACGGTATTAAAGATCTTGATGTCGTTTTCGGAGAAAAATCTTTAGCAGAGAATAAAAACGCTCAGTAAGGAGGTACAGTTGATATGAAAAAAATAATCGATACGTGATTTATAATGAAAATAGACGCACTAAATATTCATTTTGCATTCGGTGGAAGTCAATATACTACCTGTAATTTTTCAGCAAAGAAAAAATAGTTCACCTTCCTGCTTTAGGGATGAAGTTTATTAAATAAGTTTATTGATCCATATATACATATATGAGTTTTATTAAACTAGTAAACTTAAAGACTTATCCTCTTTACATGGGTAAATGTAAACTTTAAACTTGTAGAAAGCTCTCCATCCAGTTAGAGAGCTGTTCAGGTTAATGAAGGGCTTTACTTATCTTTTTTCCTTGCTGAAATCGTATATTCTGTTTGGTAGCTTTTAAGAATTTACATCATTATGTATGGTAATGTTATTTTATTTCGTAGAACTCCATAATATCGAGCATTTTGAATAGAATCCCCTCAATGTCGCTATGCCAACTCTGGTGAAAATGCCCATAGCACCAATGTGTAATAGTTCGGCTCTCTTTGAGTGAGTAATAAATGGAATCTATGGTTTGCCGTTCCAGCTGGACATCGGACGCCAGTTGTGTATCATTACTGCTCCATTCGGAAAGACCATTCTTGTTTTGTAATTCACAGAATGAAGGTGACGTATGAGTTATGACACTGTCGATTGGTTGCTCAGACATTATTTTCCCAAGCAGTTCAGAATTGAATACAGGTTTCTCGTTGGGCCAATAATAGTTTGGCTCGTATATTTCTTTACCCATTTCCAGACTTGGCTGATAGCGTTTCTTTTGGATTTGTTCCCATGCGTTAATCCTGTATGAGCGGTCAATAGATATTGCTCCACCTATGCAGAGCAATGTATGTCCACAGGCTTTTATAATTGAATAGTCTGGGATGGCCATGAATCTTTTATGCTTGAATGTTTTGCCATCAAAGTAGGCAGGATTATCATGATTTCCCCTGACGAAAAGAATCCAATTGTTCGCTGTATTCATACGCTTAGTGTTCCTTTTAACTATATTCTCATAATAATCTTTGTTTTGAAATCCAAATCCACAATCTCCTGCTACAATCAGAAGCGTATTTTCCATTCTGTATTGCACACACATTTTGTTTACGAGAAGATTAAAATCCCCGTGAATATCTCCAGAAATGACTATGGATTCGCATTCTGGAAATTCATATATGTTATAGTCTATATTATTCATGCGGTATATTTTCCCAATATGGACGAAGCGTTTCCTGTATGAATGTTACAACTTCTGAGAAGGTAATATCATTAGTCTTCGTGATTTTACGCATGAAAGCTTTCCATCTTACTTCCATCTGCTGATTAATCCCAAAATCTTTTCTGAAGAACATTGTGTTCTCATCGTAAAGTGTGTGCCGGTTCTTGAATGTACGAATTATCGCTTCCTGCAGAACCTCTGTGTCATATTCTTTCTCTTTCAGTATTCTATGCAGATCATAATAGTCTTTCATACGGCTGCTCTGATCAGCAAGGTCTATTATGGCATGCATCTTTTCAGCAATAACGGTTTCTAAAGAATAAGCCAGGATATTTGCACAAGGCAGATGCTCCAACAATATAGGAAAATCCAGATTGACAGGTGAAGGTGTAACCACATCACCAAAACCAATATCCATGGTTAGCACTTGTGCGATTGAGTCCATCTTTACCGGTATGCTTAGGCGTATTCCATGATAGTCTTTGAATTCTGTAATATTTTGGGCAGTGATGTGCTCAACGTCAAATACCACTCCATCTTCTTCAAATGGTACGGAACATATTTCCTTGAATGCTGCTATAATTGAAGTACCTTCATTGCTTATATTGTTACCAAGAAAATCAATATCCAATGTAGGACGTGCGGCAAATCGTTCATATGCATACATAAGAGCTCCACCTTTTAGGTAAAAATTATTACGGTAACGTGTTTGTGACATCCTGTATAACAACCGTTCCTGAAAATATCGTGTCAATATCGTCTGATAGAATATATTTTCTTTTTTAGCTACATTCAGGAGTTTTGTTCTGATTGACTTTCCGTAGTTCTTATTTTGTTCTTTACTCATAGTTTTACTTGCAGATAATTTTCGAGAATTGTGCCCACGCGAAGTTGCCGGGCATAATCCAATAGCTTACTGATATTCCGTTCCGGTCGGGAAAGATAGTTATCAATGATTTCTGAGCAGACATCCATGCCTATCTTATTTCTGAACTTAATGGCATCGCAAACGCATCTTTCTATGTCATAGATTCTGATATTGTAACTTTCTACGCTCATCTTGATTACTCCTATTTCCCAAATAGAAGCCGTATAATGATGAAGTTCTATTGGGGGATATGAGGGTGTTACTACTTTCCTGTCTCTTTTTATGGCTACATGGTAGGCTTGTGGCATAGAAGTCGTAAGCTTGTATATGTTCCAAGCAGACCAGAGGCAGAGAATCCCGCCTGGAATAATTGCTTCTATGTCAATCATGCCAGCTGAAAGTTGGTCAATGTTGGCATACAGTCCTCGTCTGACTTGCACAAGTTCACCTTGACGTACACTTTCCAACATCTTGTAATATGCGGTACGTCCTTTCTCTTTCATTTTAGCTGATGATATGTATGAGTTCGTTTTCTTCATTGTTTGCCATCTTAAGCTGTACAAAAATACCACAAATATTTATAAGTGTGGTATGTTTGTACAGAAAAATATCCAAAGATCATAAATTTAACTCTATGATTTGGGTAATACATATACTTTCAGTAAAAAAGGAATGAACATATTTTACTATAACTTGCGTTCAAAAATAAACTCATCATATATTCAATCCATTTTTAGGTTTATGCCTAATTCCTCGAAGTATATGTTCGGATTGTTCTTGATAAGTAAGAGGCTGCTTTTGTTTCTTCCCAGGTAGTATGGAATTTATTTACAATCTGGCTGACTGTGTAATATTCCCGTTTCTCATGAATCTTGCCTGTTCGTGCCTGATATTCTTTTGGCCGATCGAACAAACCGTCAATATCTTTCCGTCTGATAAGAGTCTTTCCTTTCATCTGAACGGCTTTTATAAGCCCACTGGCAAGTTCTCTGTACACCGAAGATTTCCCGATGCCCAGATAAGCGGCTGCCTCTCTCGGAGTAAGGAATCTCTTTTGTTCGAGAACAGATTTTTGGGAGGAAACTTCAGCAGGCATATCCTGAGGATTAGACTCAAGATAGTCTGAAATTTCCTTCTCTCGCATCTTTCTTTTGTAATCTTTGCCATTACACTGACGTGAGCAATACTGAGTAGCCAATGTATGTGCAATAAAGAGCTTTCCGCAGTACTTACATCGTTTCTGTATCTCCATTGTCGTTTCTGATATTCGTGATAATTTCGCCAACGAAGTCACCCAAAAGTGTCCCAAGGTGTCCCACCACGTCCCAGGGTGTCCCAGCTTGTGCTCTCAATGTCATTTGGGCATTTTCCCAGGGTGTCCCAAGGAAGTGACTTCAATGTCATTTAGTCGTAATCGCACCGCTTTTAAATTCCATCGCGGTTCAAATACGGTACAAAAATAGTCGCAATAAATTGAAACAACAAAAAGCTACTCGGAAGTGTTAAAAAATAAAAGTCCCTCAAAATGAGGGACTTATTACAAGTTATTTGAAGATGTTTTGAGCTGTTTAAAGTACTTTATTTCCCCACACAAAAGTGCTTAAAAATATTCCTCAGCACCTCATCCGTCTCAATCGTGCCGCCCACGATTTCTCCCAAGTGATAAAGACACTCACGGAGGTCTTGTGAAACCAGGTCACCGGAGAGCTGCATAGCCAGTCCATCTTGTACGCGGTGGATAGCTTCCAGCGCACGGCTTAGTGCTTCGTAGTGGCGGATGTTGCTCACCACTACATCGTTCTGCGACAGGTCGGGCAGGGCAGCAAAGTGTACCAACTGCTTCTGAAGCTGAGAAAGTCCCTCTTTCTGCTTGGCCGAAAGGGAAAGCACACAAGCATCCTCCGGCAAGTCGGGGAGAGCCGCTTTCAGGCGATCAAACTGTGCATCCTTCGAAGCCGCAGTATCCATATCTGCCGATGAAAGCAAGTCCGCCTTGTTGAAGACAATCACCAAGTGCTTGTTCTTGCAGCGAGGCAAAATCTTGTCGGCCAACTGACGGTATTGCTCTTCGGCACAAGTGGCATCAATAACCCAAAGCACGATGTCAGCCTGATCCAGCTTCTGGAAACTCCGTTCGATGCCTAAGCTTTCGATGGTGTCGGTTGTTTCGCGGATACCGGCGGTATCGATGAAGCGGAAGGTGATACCTCCCAAGTTCATGGTGTCTTCAATGACATCGCGGGTGGTGCCGTGGATGTCGCTCACGATGGCACGTTCTTCGTTCAAGAGGGCATTCAGCAGGGTGGACTTACCGGCGTTTGTTTCGCCGACGATAGCCACGGG
>ULLJ01010571.1_pt1 | contig 10530 bp, 10 predicted proteins | sample 1951371 | NCBI WGS metagenome assembly ULLJ01 (sample SAMEA4835522, study PRJEB28245) | human gut metagenome | biome: gut microbiome; material: fecal sample | place: Denmark | collected 2008
CTGCGGAAGAGGAGTTAACCGGGTTGATAATAAGGACATCTACCCCCTCTGTGATAAAGTTATCAATCTGACCTGTCTGTGTAGCCTGATCGTTTGCACCATCAACAATTGTGATATTGTCTTTTGAAAATCCTTTTTCTACCAGATAATTTTCAAGCTCTGTACGGAACAGTGTCATGAAGTTATCGGAGAACTGGTAAATACATACACCAACTTTTTTGTCTGCTAAACTTGCATCTGCGTCTGTTGCTGCATCGGCTGCTGCGTCCCCTGCATCGGCTGCCTCTGTAGCTGCTGCATCATTCGATGTATCACTTGATGCATCGCTTGCTGCTGCATCGGTTGTTGTTCCGGCATTGTTTGTGGATGCGTTATTGCTTCCGCCACATCCTGCTACCATAGATGCTACCATTGCTGTTGCTAAAATTACACTAACTACCTTTCTTTTCATAGAAAAATCCTCCCATTTGATTTAATGTATTTGTAACTCTTTGTTTGTTACAAGTGCATTATACCAACAGGAGGATTGGATAAACATACAATATTCTTCTGTCTTTCTTAAAAATTCTTCTTTTTATTTGTGCATTTCATCACTTTTCTTTGATTTTCGTTTTATTTCGTTGTGTATTTTGACATAATAGTAAATTATTTCATGTTTTTTTAACGTCATTCTGTTGCTTTAAAGTTCTAAAATACTCTCTGCTATCTCCACTGCATCACGGATACAGTCCGGGCAGCTTCTAAGTACTTTTCCGGTTTCAGTGCCCTTTAATTCTCCACAGGTGAGCGATCCGTTTTTCTCTAAAAATGTCTTCGTGATCTCTCTGGTCAGTTTATAGGTATCTGCCTTACTTGCCGGCTGCTCTAAATTTTTGCAGCTGTTTTTTAATCCCGCAAGCATGACTGCGCCGGATACCGCACCACAGGTTGCTGCCATGCCGCCCATGCCAAGTCCGAATCCTTCACAGGCTGCAAACAAGATTTCTTCCGGTATGCCGGTCTCCTCTGCAAATGCACAGGCAACTGCCTGGGCACAGTTGAATCCTTTATCGTGTAATTCGATTGCTTTTTCTTTTCTGGTCATTGATGTGTCCTCCGTTTTTATCAATTTTACTTTTGGCATAGAACATGTTTTATGTACGATACATATTCTAAGTGCTGTACATACTTTATTTATTATACGAAGGTGACAGTGTATTTTCAAGTTTCTGTATCATTTTAAGCGTTTCCTGACCATTTAATCTCCTTTCCAGTCAGGGTCATTGCCGACAATATATCATCATGATCTGCAAAAGTCTATCCCAAAATCATAAAATACATATTCTCTAAACATTTTATTATCATGAAACAAAAATAACAGGGCACATCGGATTTTAAATCCGAAGTCCCTGTCGTTAAGTAAAAAAACAAATAGAAAATGCCGCTCTTATTTTGCCTCATCGATTGCTTTTCCAATATCATGACGCATATATTTATTGGCAAAGTCAACCCACTCGGTTGCCTCGTAGGCTTTCTTTCTCGCCTCTTTCAAATCAGCACCGGTCGCCGTGATACCAAGCACTCGTCCACCATTTGTAACAATATCTCCGTTGTCATCGAACTTCGTTCCTGCATGGAAACAGAAATAGTCGTCTTTTCCATCAAACTTTTCAAGACCGCTGATTTTAAATCCTTTTTCATAGGATACCGGATATCCGTCAGACGCCAGTACCACACAGACTGCCGCATTGTCCTCAAACTGCAGATCAATGGTATCTAATCTGCCATCTACGCATGCTTCCATTACATCAATGATGTCGTTTTTCATACGCGGAAGTACGACCTGGGCTTCCGGATCGCCGAATCTTGCATTATACTCTAGCACCTTCGGTCCATCCTCTGTCAGCATCAGTCCAAAGAAAATGACTCCGGTAAACGGTCTGCCCTCTGCAGCCATGGCATCCACGGTTGCCTGATAAATGTATTTCTGACAGAAATCATCCACCTCTTTGGTATAGAACGGACTTGGAGAAAAGTTACCCATTCCTCCGGTATTTAATCCCTGATCGCCGTCTTTCGCACGTTTGTGATCCTGTGCAGAAGACATGATCTTGATCGTCTTTCCATCCACGAAAGATAATACAGACACCTCACGTCCTGTCATAAATTCTTCCACAACCATGGTATTTCCGGCTGTTCCGAACTTTTTATCCTCCATGATCTCTTTGACACCGGCTTTTGCCTCCTCTAAGGTGTTGCAGATCAAAACACCTTTACCGAGTGCTAATCCGTCCGCCTTTAATACGATCGGCATTTTTGCAGTCTCTAAATAAGCAAGCGCCTCTTCTGCTGATGTAAAGTTTTCGTAAGCTGCCGTAGGAATATGGTATTTTTTCATGAGGTCTTTTGAGAATGCCTTAGATCCCTCTAAAATAGCTGCGTTCTTACGCGGTCCAAATACCTTTAATCCCTCCGCCTCGAAAACATCCACGATTCCGCCGACCAATGGATCATCCATTCCAACGATCGTAAAATCAATGGCCTGCTCTTTTGCAAAAGCCACAAGTTTATCAAACTCCATGGCACCGATCGGCACGCACTCTGCAAGTGCCGCGATTCCGGCATTTCCCGGAGCGCAGTAAATCTTTTCGACACGCGGGCTCTTTGCCACACTTGTCACGATCGCATGTTCACGTCCACCGCTTCCAACTACTAATACTTTCATCCTCCGTCGCTCCTTACTCTGTTATTAAACACTATCTTTCATTTCCTGCTATTCTGTAATGATCGTATGTCCATTTTCTACCGATAGCTTTCTTACTCTTTCGCAATGATCACATGTCCATCTTCCACAGATACTTTCCCATTTGCGATCAGGTCGATCGCTTTTGGAAGGATCACCCATTCTGCCTGTTCCATCACACGGCGCTGTAATACTTCCGGTGTATCTCCCTGCTCTACCTCGACTGCCTTCTGCAAAATAATCGGTCCCGTGTCTGTTCCCTCGTCAACAAAATGTACCGTTGCGCCCGTTACCTTCACTCCGCGGGCAAGCACGCCTTCATGTACTTTCAGACCATAAAATCCTTTTCCACAAAAAGATGGGATCAGGGATGGATGGATATTTACGATACGGTTCGTATATTCTTTGATCATCATCTCCGGCAGTACTACAAGGAATCCCGCCAGCACAACAAGATCTACATTGTAGGAATTTAATTTATCAAGGAATGCCTGATTAAAAGCCTCTCTGCTTTCAAAATCTTTCGGTGAGATGCACAGTGCTTCGATTCCATGTGCCCTCGCACGCTCCAGGGCATAGGCATTTGCATTATTACTGATGACAACCGAAATGCACGCATTTGTAATCTTTCCTGCGCTGATCGCATCAATGATCGCCTGAAGATTTGTTCCTCCACCGGATACTAAGACTGCCAGTTTTAGCATAAGGTTACTCCTTTTTCACCGTCTTTGATCTCACCAACCACATATGGTGTCTCGCCTGCTGCTTTGATTGCTTCCATTGTTTTGTCCACATCAGCAGGATCTACTGCAAGTACCATACCAAGTCCCATATTGTAGGTATTGTACATCATTTTCTCTTCTACCTGTCCCTTTTTCGCCATCAGTTTAAAGATAGACGGAACTTCATAACTGTCTTTGCGGATCACAGCCTGTTTTCCCTCCGGCAGCATTCTTGGAACATTCTCATAGAAACCACCGCCTGTGATATGGCTGCATGCCTTGATGCGCACACCTGCCTCTTTGACGCTGCGCAGCGCTTTTACATAGATTCTTGTAGGAGCAAGCAATGCCTCTCCAAGTGTTTTTCCTAACTCATCATAATAGGTATCCAGGCTTTCTTTTGTCATCTCAAAGATTTTTCTGACAAGTGAAAAACCGTTGGAGTGCACACCGGAAGATGCCATACCGATCAGTACATCTCCTGCCTTTACATCTGCACCTGTTATGATATCTTTTTCATCTACGACACCAACCGCAAATCCGGCAAGATCATATTCGTCCTCAGGCATCAGTCCCGGATGCTCTGCTGTCTCTCCACCGATCAGGGCTGCATCGGACTGTTTGCATCCCTCTGCGACACCGCTTACAATTGCCGCAATCTTTTCCGGATAGTTTTTTCCACATGCGATATAATCAAGGAAAAATAAAGGTTCACCGCCTGCACATGCGATATCGTTGACACACATTGCAACACAGTCAATTCCGATCGTGTCATGTTTGTCCATAAGAAATGCAAGTTTTAATTTTGTTCCTACGCCGTCCGTTCCGGACACTAAGGTAGGTTTCTCCATGTTTTTAAATTTTTCCATGGAAAATGCACCGGAAAATCCGCCAAGACCTGTTAAAACCTCTGGCCGCATGGTTCCCTGTACATATTTTTTCATCAGTTCCACTGATTTGTAGCCTGCTTCGATATCAACACCGGAATTCTTGTAATCCATTAATTTTTCCTCCTGAATCTGTTGTTTTTTAGTAATTTTTATAACCAACTTCCTGTAATCTGGCATCTTTTGCCTGAACCTGTTCTTTTAACTCTTTTGAATACTCTTTTAATTTTGCAAGCAGAGCCTCATCTGAAGTAGCAAGAATCTTTGCTGCAAGCAGTCCTGCATTTGCACCTCCATTGATCGCTACTGTTGCAACCGGGATACCAGATGGCATCTGAACGATCGAGTATAAAGAATCTCTTCCGCCAAGGGATGTGGTATGCATTGGGATACCAATAACAGGCATCGGGAAAATTGCTGCACACATACCCGGTAAATGCGCTGCCATTCCTGCACCTGCAATAATCACCTTAAATCCTTTTGCTTCTGCGCTCTTGGCATATTCAAAAAATACGTCCGGCTCTCTGTGCGCGGAGATGATCGTCATCTCATAATCAATTCCAAGCTTATCTAAAATATCTGCAGCTTTTGCCATAACCGGCATATCTGAATCGCTGCCCATTACAATACCAACTTTTGCCATAATCGTGCTCCTTCCAGATTCCTACAGTATCAAATCTCCACTGTTATCTATGTGTATTGTAACTGTCATTCTTTTAGAAGTCCAATTAATATTTATTATTTTATTTATTAAATAATCTTATATATTATCTTATTTATTTCTGAAGCAGGACTCCAGCTTATTTTTAGCAATCCTGTTTTTTATAAAAGCGGCTCATTCAGCTGCTCTGTTCCGACTAAGACAAATTTGCCATCTGCAATGATATCTTCTGTACTGCCATCTTTTCTTATCACTGTGATCTTGTCAAGCTCATCATATGGGATCGTAATATCTGTATGACAATTTAAATACGCTTTTTCTACGGACTCTTTTCTCTGTGCAGATACACTGTTCTCCCTTGCAACAATCGCTTTGCCATCCGGATTGTAGGAAACATTGTCCTCCTCATGGCTGTAACAGGTGTCACCCACTGCAAAATGCGGTCCGGTCTTCTCGGCAATCAGGATCGGCAGTTTATCTGCGATCTGATAATCTCTCGCCATGCGGTATGCGGTTGTATTCGTTCCGATCGCAAACTCTCCCATCGGCAGCGTGTCATGATGTTTTAATACATTATCACGGATATATTTTTTATTTTCTGCCTCATCCTTAAAATTGGTGCAGGTATAGGACTCTACCATACCATCCTTAAACCGGATTTCTAAATTCTCATAGTTGAGTCCGTTTAAGTAGACCTGTCCGACGAAAAGTATTCCCGTGGTTTTCTCTAATACCGGTGAAGTAAACACCTCTCCGACCGGAATGTTGACATCTGCCACGCAGTTCTCAAATGCAGTCTCCTTTGCCGGATCTTTTAATTTCCAGATATTTACATACAGATCTGTCTTATTTTTTCCTTTTCCCGTAATATGCACCTGATCTGCCGTATCTAATACATCAATAATCTTCTGCTGTATCGTCTGGTACAATTTATAATCCAAAGTATTTAATTTTACCGTTTCGGCAAAAATCTCCTCAAAACGGTCACCGATCTCCGGGATCGGATATGCGATAATTGTAAAACTGCGCTCTTCGCCTTTGATATATTCATTAATCATCTGCCCTGCCATGTTCATCTCATAGACACAGATTTTCTGCTGTTTTTCGTTATATTTTACCGCACGCTCTTTATTTTCCGGTGAAAATGGTACCTCCCCGAACACTTCGATCACTGCAGGGCCTGCATGACCGGCCGCTAATTTTTTTTCTTCCTCAAAATAATTCTTTCTTGCCTCTAAGCAGCGCTCCACATACGCTTTATCCAGATAGAGTGCACGGTCTTCACTGTGATCATAGTCAAACTGCTTGTTTGGTGATGTTGCAGATGCAAGCATAGTCGGCTTTAAATTCATTTTTTCAAAATTGCGCACTGCCGCACGGACCATCCGCTCAAAACCGATCGGATAACGGAGCTGTACCGTCTGCTTTTTGCCAAGATCTTTGCCTGTCACTTCAAATCCGATCCGATAGCCTTCCGTATAGGTGTCTGCCATCGCCTGGATCTCCTCATCGGTCAGCCTGTTTAAAAATGCTGCCATCTTTTTCTCATTTTCCCCAATATATACACCGTAGCGGTACAGATAGCGCAGATCGTTAAGATCAGCATTCATCACAATATCATTCTCAAAATCTTCTGCCGGATCAATCAGCCTTCGAAGACTTTTTTCATAAAAAATCTCACTGTAATCATGGAAAAACCAGTACAGATCCTGCTGCACCGCTGATTTCTCCGGGACATCTTTTTCTTCCCCTGCTTCAAAACGGTTATAAATTTCGACAAACAGTTCCATCTGGATCGTAAGCTGCATCAGATCCCCACGAAATGCCGCACCAGTCTCACGTCTGATATATGCAAGGTACGCACAGAGAAGCTGTCCGAACTCTTCTCCTAATTGTTCCACAGCATAATCCGGATTCGCATAACTTGTCTGATATGCCTCACCAAGAATGTCTTTATATAATGCCTGATTACATGTTTCTGCTTCTTTTAAACTCTGTTTTTGAATCGCATCATCTGCCCATAGATCATAGACAGCCGTCTGTTTCTGCAGCAGCTGTGCCGTCTGCCTGAAGTATTCTTTATATTTTTCTTCTGTCTCCGGCTTTTCTTCAATCTCTGCAACCCGCTCACGCACCAGCGCAAAACGCTCCTTTGCAAGCTCGTTAGATTCTTTATATAATTCTTTATACAACATTAAGTCAAAACCTCCACAACAAAATTCTATCACTCATCAATCAGTTTTCCATACTTCGCATTTTTTTCGATCAATGACTTTGCATACTCCCAGATACGCTCAGAACCCTCGTGTACCCTCTCGTCCCTCTTTAATACCTGAGATTTTTTCACACCATGTTCCTCCCATGAAATACCACCCGATGCATCATTTAAAAATAATGGCTGCACCTTATCTAACATATTGGCAAACTTTGATTCCGGTGTCTCCATCGCCTCAAACTCATCCCACAGACCGCGGTATTCCTTCTGCTGTGCCTCCGGCAGTAAACCAAAGATACGGTCAGCCGCTTTTAATTCACGCTCCCGCTTTGTCTTATTACCCTCCGTATCGTACGCATAAGTATCTCCCGCATCGATTTCTATGACATCGTGAAGCAGTACCATTTTCATTGTTTTTAAAACATCGACCGGTTCATTTGCATAATCGGCAAGCACAAACGCCATCAGTGCCAGATGCCAGGAATGTTCCGCATCATTTTCTTTTCTGCTCCCATCGCTTAAATACGTCTGTCTTGTAATCTTTTTTATTTTGTCCAGTTCCATGATAAATGAAATCTGTTTTTCAAAATCTGTCATATGAATCCTCCATTCCTGCGTGTAAAAATCTTATTTTCACACCAATTTTTCTCTTTATTTACAGCAAAAATCCAACTATATACAGCGCAGCCCATACCCCAACAGCAAGGAAAGAGCATACGGTCGCAAGATAAGGAAAAAAACGATAGGAATTTTCCTCTCTTAAGCTTACAATTGCATTGAACAATGCGATCACTCCAACGAACATGGACGACACACCCGCACTCCCAAGATACATGCTTCCGTTTCCTCCATCCTGAAAAGAACAGGCAATGACTGCAATTAGCCCCCCCAATGATATAACCGACAGTATCCATGCAGCAATTCCTCTTTTTGACTGTTTTTTATCTGTAAATTTATATCCTCTTTTATGTCGTGTATGCATCTTGTTTATCCTCATTTTCATGATTTTTATCCATTTGCCTGTCAGGCATATGTTTTTATCACTAATTTCCATGCCGGACTCAAATATCATTCACCTGCCGGCATTCTTTTATTATACAAAAACATATCTTTTTATGCAACCTGTCCGCCAGTCACACAGGGATTTCGCTTTTAAATTTTTTATCTATGCATTTTTATAAATAATCCAGTTATCAGCATTCCATCTGCGGTTACCCTTCGTTCCTGGTCAATACGCGCAAAATTCCCCCTGCTTTTTCCCTATATATTTTTTCTGGTGATTTTCTATCCGCCTTTTTCACATAAAATCTGTTTCACTTTTTCTGTTAGCAGATCATCGCAAAAAATCCGGTTTATGCTCTTTCGGCTTATACCACTTCCTGCAAAGTTCCGGCTTCTTCGGTACAAATATAACTCTCTTACATTAAAACCTATGATTATCAGATTAAATATGGTTTCAACCGCATCTCGACAGTAACAGTGCTTTGCGTGATAATACGTTTTCAATTGATGGAAACCATTCTCCTCAATGTCCCACCTGCGGTGCATCATTTCCCATAAGACCCGGTAGTCTGCCGCTTCCAGAGTCGTTACAAGCCACATGAAACGCTCTGTTTCTTTTCCATTTTCTTCCCACTGCTCATGATACCGCACCACACGCAGTTTATATGGACACCCTTCCATCTTAAAACCAGAAAGATCCCATACTTCAATCTTCTTTTTCCCTTTCCAGAAAGATGCCTTTTTTCCCTCATCCTGTTTGAACAGACGCTCTGCATCCTGAAAAATCATTCTTCTTTCGTCTTTCAGGCGTATCACCCCTTCCAGACCATTTTCCTTCAGAGTGTTGATAAATGGAGCATTCAGATATAACGCATCCGCCACAATCACATCCGCAAAATGTCCATGCCGTTTCTTCAGCTGCTCAATCAACCTTTTTCCGCCTGTCAGTTCTCCTTCGTCTTTCCCAGAACCATCCCTTGGTTTTAACATTTCCTGCCCCAGAATTACGTGTGGCGATTTACCTATAATCATGCACACCACACTCCGGTAAAAGTATTCGGTTTCCCCTGTGTGTTTTTTTCGGCTCAGACAGTTTTTCAGTCTTTTCGACATGCTTTCAGGGGCTGAAAAAATGGTATGGAAACTTTCATACTGCAGCATCAGAAAAAGCAGTACCGGCATGACAATGTTAAACAATGGAATAGATTTTCTTTTTCTTTCGTCCGTTAAACACTTGATTTTTTGCGGGATTTTATATACACTCTTCATATAAGTTAGCAGTTTCTTCAATGCTAATTTTTCATTCAGGACACCTTCTTTCGTATGTTTTGTTCCATAACATAATTATACAATAAAAGGTGTCCTTTTTGAGTGATTATACAGAAAAAAACAGTAATTTAATACCCCAAATTGATATCCCCTGCTTTGCCTGGAATTCACAGGCAGAACAGGGGCTTTTATTTTTTAAAGCGAAATCTCTGGATACCAATGACTTTTATGACCTGATCGAATAGTCAAAATCCGGAGGATATCAGGGTTCAGTCATTCTGTTTTTTGATTTTGAGTCCGGTAAAGTTTTCAAACCGTTTGCAAAAAAAAGAAATGTCATTTACAGTAATCCTGTCTATGCAGAGGGTTTTTACTATTTTCTGCAGGGCGATTATGACGAAAAGAAAATCTCTCTGTACCGCTATATTCCCGGAAAACTTTTAGAAAAAGAGACAGAACTTAGTACAGAAGAAGTGAGCCTGTATAATCTTTGCATCATTGGAAATCCGGTACACTTCATCAGTCAGGAGGACACCTTTGTATGTTATTATCCCGAAAAAATTTCTTTTCCGATAACCGGTCATGAAAGCGCCCTTTTTATAAAAGATGAAAAAATATATTTTGAATCCTGGGTGGAAGAAGGCTGGAATGACAAAAATGACTGTGCCACAGACAATTATGATCTTTACTATAAAGTTATTGTAAAAGATTTCAGTGGAAATACGCTTTCTGAAGAAGTTGGCGATTTGTATCAGGCGGCAGACGGCACCTGGTGGATCGCATGACTTCCAGTTGCTTTATGGATAAAAATTGGATATTTCCGTTACACCATAAATGTGATATGGGCGAAATGATATGTTACTTCAATCTTTTCATCCAAAAATACTGTCTCATTTTATGAATTTGTATGATATTGGGTGAAAACGATCCTGTATCATACAAAACACCCACGAATTTCGATATATGTGGCTGTTTTTCAAAAAAAGTTCTTTTAATTCGCCCATTTGACAATATTATGTCAACTGCTTTACAAAAAAACGGGCGAAACAAGC
>ULLJ01003133.1_pt1 | contig 10421 bp, 5 predicted proteins | sample 1951371 | NCBI WGS metagenome assembly ULLJ01 (sample SAMEA4835522, study PRJEB28245) | human gut metagenome | biome: gut microbiome; material: fecal sample | place: Denmark | collected 2008
GGATAGGGCAACGCACGCTCCGGACGGTTGCTGTCGTCCGCATTCGGCTTGCCACCAGGCCATCCCGTGATGGTATGCTGCAGATCGTTGAAGATCTTGATATTGGCATTGTAAGCCGACCCATAGAGCGCCAAGAGCTCAGAGAGGCCGTTCTCGTTGTAGTCCTTGTTGGTGAGTTTAAGGATAGGCTTGTTCGTCTTCTGACAGAGCCAAACGAGCGCCGATCGGACGAGTTTGTCGGTCCAGTCACACGAAGTGACAAGCCACGGGTGGACGATACGCGTCAGTTTCGAAGCCGCGGCCAGGTCCATGACGAAATGGGTGTCGTTGTGCGTCTGGAGGAACGAGGCCGGTATGGAGTCGCTCACATGCTCCTCTACCGTCTTTTGGATAATGTCAGCCTTACTCTCTCCCCAAGCCGTGAGATAGATCTTGCGCGCCTTGAGGATAGTGGCAATACCCATCGTAATACAACAGGGCGGCACCAAGTCCTGCGAGGCAAAGCTCATCGACATTTCCTCTCGCGCCACGGGGTCGAGCAGGATCAGGCGCGAGGTGGACGTAACGGTAGATCCCGGCTCGTTGGTAGCGATGTTGCCCATACGTCCGATTCCCAGCAGCATCACGTCGATGCCACCACAGGAGTTGATGCGCTGCTCATACTGGCGACAGTAGTTGAGCACATAGTTTTGGTTGATAGTCGAGTCGGGTGAGAAGATATTCTGCGGAGCGATATCCACCCGGTCGAGCAGCCGTGCGTGGAGCTGGCGGATACAACTGTTCTTGTCGTCCGGCTTCAACGGATAGTATTCGTAGGCATTGAAGACGATGACGTTGTGGAAGCTGAGTTGTCCCGCCTCGTAGCGTCTCACCATTTCCTCGTAGATAGGAGTGAGCGAGGTACCCGTTCCCAGTCCGAGCACACACATTCTTCCGTCGCTGTCCTTCTGCTTGATGAGTTTCTCTACCGCATCGACGATAGCCTGAGCACCCTCCTCCATCTTCGGGAAGATGTCCGTAGGGATCTTCTCGCGACGTGTCAACTCGGAACGCTCCACGGCAGAGCGCGGATGGTAGTACACCTCCGGCACTTTGTTGAATGCAATCTGTGAGCTAAGATTCAATCTCATTTTCTTTTTCCTTTCTCTATATTGTCTGTCGGGGATTCAACCTAAGCGGCCAATCCCTCCAACTTACCTTCTTCTCCTCCCTCAGTCTCCTACGGCAAAGGCGAGCCATCGTCCCCTGTCAGGGGCGAGCCCGCTTTGCTATTGCCGTAGTAGTGTTGTCGATAAGTCCGTGAGTCCATGAGTCCACAGGAAAAGTACAAAGTACAAAGTCCATGGGACAAAATTCATGGGCCGCAGGCTTACAGGTTGTTTTTCTCTATATCCTTGAAGTAGCGGTAGGTGCCCACCTTCAGTTCCTCGCAGGCAGCCTCGTCAGCCACGATGATGCCGTGCTGGTGCATCTGCAGGGCGGAGATGGTCCACCATTGGGTCACTGGTCCCTCGACAGCAGCCTGGAGGGCACGCGACTTATGGTGTCCGTTGACGAGGATCATCACCTCGCGGGCATCCATGACAGTACCCACACCGACCGTCAGAGCATAGTGAGGCACCTTCTCGACGTCGTTGTCAAAGAAGCGGGAGTTGGCGATGATCGTATCGGTGGTCAACGTCTTCTGGCGCGTGCGGCTGGTGAGGCTCGATCCCGGCTCATTGAAGGCGATATGACCGTCGGGGCCAATGCCGCCGATGAAAAGGTCGATGCCTCCTGCGGCCTTGATCATCTCCTCGTAGTGGTCACACTCTGCCTCCAGGTCCTCGGCATTACCGTTGAGGATATGGATGTTCTCGGGCAGGATATCGATATGATCGAAGAGGTTGCGGCGCATGAACGAGTGGTAGCTCTCTGGATGATTCTCGGGGAGCCCGACATACTCATCCATGTTGAACGTGATGACGTGGCGGAAAGACACACGTCCCTCGCGGTTGGCCTTGACCAGCTCAGCATACATTCCCTCCGGCGACGAGCCGGTTGGAAGTCCGAGCACGAAGGGACGCTCCTCGGTAGGTCCAAAGGCGTTGATACGCTCCACCACATGGCGAGCTGCACATGTAGACAACTTCTTGTAATCGCTTTCGATGATTAATCTCATACTTTCCTGATTTAGCTAAGTAAAATTGACTCTGTTTCTGTCGCTGCAAAAGTACTACAAAATGTGCAAACTACATGTTTAGCCCCCAACAATTAATAAAAAATAACAGTAAGGGGACTAAAAAAGGCCGTCGCGACGGAAGATAGGTCTCAAGATTTTTGTAACTTTGCACTGTTATTATAAACAGTAATTAAGCTGGATGAAAGAATTTGTCATATCCGAGGCCAAGGCCGAATCCGCCATTTTGGTCGGATTGATCACCAAGGACCAGGACGAGGCCAAGACCAAAGAATATCTTGACGAGCTGGAATTTCTCGCCGACACGGCAGGCGCCGTGACCGTGAAGCGCTACACCCAGCGCGTAGGAGGCCCCAGCCAGACGACCTATGTCGGCAAGGGCAAGCTCGAAGATATCAGAAACTATATCAAGGAAAGAGAAGACGCGGAGGAGCCCGTAGGCATGGTCATTTTCGACGATGAGCTGTCGGCACGCCAGATCCGCAACATAGAGAAGGAACTGGGCGTGAAGATCCTCGACCGCACCAGCCTCATCCTCGACATCTTTGCCATGCGCGCCCAGACGGCCAACGCCAAGACGCAGGTGGAGTTGGCGCAGTATCGCTACATGCTGCCGCGCCTCCAGCGCCTCTGGACCCACCTGGAGCGCCAAGGCGGTGGATCGGGAAGCGGTGGCGGCAAGGGTAGCGTCGGTCTGCGCGGACCGGGCGAGACGCAGCTGGAGATGGACCGCCGTATCATCCTCCAGCGCATCACCCTCCTAAAGCAACGCCTCGTGGAGATCGAGAAACAGAAGACCACCCAGCGCAAGAACCGTGGCCGACTGATCCGCGTGGCCCTCGTGGGCTATACCAATGTCGGCAAATCGACCATCATGAACCTTCTGGCCAAGAGCGAGGTCTTTGCCGAGAACAAACTCTTCGCCACCCTCGACACGACCGTGCGCAAGGTGGTTATCGAGAACCTTCCCTTCCTCCTCGCCGATACTGTCGGCTTTATCCGCAAGTTGCCTACCGACCTGGTCGATTCCTTCAAATCTACCCTCGACGAGGTGCGCGAGGCCGACCTCCTGGTCCATGTCGTGGATATCTCCCATCCCGACTTCGAGGAGCAGATAGAGGTGGTCAACACCACGCTCAAGGAACTCGGGGCGAGCGACAAGCCGATGATGATGATCTTCAACAAGATCGACAACTATAGCTGGGTGGAGAAGGAGGAGGACGATCTCACCCCCGCCACGCGCGAAAACATCACCCTCGACGAGCTGCGACGCACGTGGATGGCAAAGCTCGGCGACAGTTGCCTCTTCATCAGCGCCAAGGAGCGCGAGAACATCGACGAGATGCGCGACGTACTCTACAAGCGGGTGCGCGAGTTGCATGTACAGAAATACCCATATAATGATTTCCTCTACCCCACAGAGGACTAATCCCAAAAACGAAAGATGGAATATAGAAAATTGACCACAGACGAGATTGCCGTTCTGGAGTCCAACTGCTGCTGGGCCGAGGACTGGCAACGGGTGACAGTAGCCGTAGAAGGCTGGGCACCTAAGTTTTACCACCGCGTGATGTTCTATGGCGACATCCGACTGGGCAAGGTGGAGAAGAACATCGAGATAAGCGCCGGCTTCGAGAAACACTCGGGCATCAACGACGCCACGCTCCGCAATGTCTCCGTCGGCGACAATTGCCTCATCGAGAAGACAGGCAACTACATCAACAACTACACCATCGGCAACGACTGCTATATCGCCAACATCTCGCAGATGGAGACGACCGAGGGAGCCACCTTTGGCGAGGGCAACCTCATCGCCGTACTCAACGAGGTGGGCGACGGCAACGTCATCCTCTTCCACGACCTCAATAGCCAGTTTGCCGCCTTCATGGTGAAGCATTTCCGCGACAAGGCGCTCAAGGACGCCATCAGGCGACTCGTCAACGAAGAGATAGAGCGCACGCTCCCCGACCGCGGCACCATCGGCAACGGAGTGAAAATCGTCAACACCAAGGAGATCACCAATACCGTGGTGGACAACGACTGCGAGATCTGCGGCGCCTCACGACTGAGCGACTGCACGATTCTCTCCTCGGCCAACGCCCCGGTCTATATCGGCACAGGCGTCATTGCCGAGAACAGCATCATCTCCGACGGCAGCTCCATCATCAACAGCGTGAAGATCCAAGACTGCTTCGTGGGCGAAGCCTGCCAGTTGGCCAACGGTTTCACGGCCTCACAGAGCGTCTTCTTTGCCAATAGCTACATGAGCAATGGCGAGGCCTGCGCGGCCTTCTGCGGCCCGTTCTCGGCCTCCCACCACAAGAGCAGCCTGCTCATTGGATCAATGTTCTCGTTCTACAATGCGGGATCGGCCACCAACTTCTCCAACCATGCCTACAAGATGGGTCCCATGCACTGGGGCGTGCTTGAGAGAGGCACCAAGACGGCCAGCGGCGCCTACCTGCTCATGCCGGCCACGATCGGATCGTTCTCTGTCTGCTTCGGCAAACTGATGCACCATCCCAACACCCAGGCGCTGCCCTTCTCCTACCTCATCGCCTATGGCGACAAGATGACGCTCTCGCCAGGCCGTAACATCACGACCGTGGGTCTCTACCGCGACATTCGCAAATGGCCGAAGCGCGACCGCAGATCGCCCAAATGCCATAAGAGCATCGTCAACTTCGACTGGCTCTCGCCCTTCTCCGTGGGAGAGATTCTGCGTGGCAAACGCATCCTGGAGAACCTCCGCCAGGCCTCCGGCGACAACGTCACCTCATACAACTACCACGAGTATGTCATCAATGCCTCGTCGCTCAAGAAGGGCATCAAATACTACGACATCGCCCTGCGTATCTATATGGGGGCGGTCCTGAAGCGCGCCCACAAATGGGGATTCTTCGGCAAACCCGAGACCGACACGGGACTGGGCCGCTGGAACGACCTCAGCGGACTCCTGCTCCCCGCCACGGAGGAGCACCGCCTCATCGAGGACATCAAGGACGGTACACTCGACACGATCCACGACGTCATCGAGCGGTTTGAGCAGATCCATCGCAACTACCGCGTCTATCAATGGACCTGGACCTACCGCCTCATCCTCGACTACTACGGCATCAAGGAGATCTCGGAGCAGGACGACCGCCGCATCAAGAACGACTACGTGGAGGCTCGTCGCGCCTGGGTGGCCGAAATCAAAAAGGATGCCGAGAAGGAATACGCCATGGGCGACGTGGAGCGTGAGGTCTATGAGCAGTTTGTCAACCAGCTCGACCACGAGGTGGACTACGAGGGCAACGGCGCCCTGTAGCAGCCGAAGGCGGAGAGCATATAGCAGAGGAGGCAATTTATAAATGGCACGTGCGTACAAATATTATAATGGAAACCTTGCCACCATAATAAACCTCTGCCAAAAGAATGGCACGTCCCATGTAAAAAGTGAAGGTATGCCCTCTGCGATAAGGAATGGACAACCGAATTATTATTAAAATAAAAACTTATGATTTTAAGCAAAGCTATCAACCGAATGCGCAGCTCCCTGCTCACCGCAGGACTGCTAACGCTGGCTACGGCAGCCTCGGCCCAGGGCTACACTTACAAGAGTGTGCCCAACGACCCGATGCAAACCCGTATCTACACGTTGAAAAACGGTCTGACGGTCTATCTGAGCGTCAACAACGAGAAGCCCCGCATCCAGACGTACATCGCCGTGCGCACAGGATCGCGCAACGACCCGCCCGAGACAACGGGACTGGCCCATTACCTGGAGCACCTGATGTTCAAAGGCACTACCCACTTCGGCACTTCCAACCTGGAGGCCGAGCGCCCCTACCTCGACTCCATCGAGGCACGCTACGAGTACTACCGCACGCTCACCGATCCCGCTCAGCGCAAGGCTTGCTATCACGCCATCGACTCCCTGTCGCAGCTCGCAGCCCAATACAACATCCCCAACGAGTACGACAAGATGATGGCGAGCATCGGAGCCGAAGGCACCAATGCCTATACGAGCAACGATGTCACCTGCTACGTGGAGAACATCCCGAGCAACGAGATCGACAACTGGCTCAAGGTGGAGAGCGACCGTTTCCAGAACATGGTCATTCGCGGTTTCCACACGGAGCTGGAGGCCGTCTATGAGGAGTACAACATGGGTCTCGCCAAGGACGGCAACAAACTCTTCACGGCCTTGATGGCGAAACTCTTCCCCACCCACCCCTATGGCACACAGACGACCATCGGACGCGGTGAGCACTTGAAGAATCCGTCCATCACCAATATCAAGAACTACTTCAAGCGCTACTACGCACCCAACAACGTGGCCATCTGTATGGCGGGCGACTTCAATCCCGACGAGGTGATCGCCAAGATCGACCACTACTTCGGCCAGTGGAAGCCCAACCCCAACCTCTCCAGCCCGCAGTATGCTCCCATGGCTCCTATCACCTCGCCGCAGGACACTACTATCATCGGTCAGGAGCAGGCCATGGTCTATCTCGGCTGGCGCTTTCCTGAGGGCCGCGCCCTGTCGAGCGACACACTGGCCGTGATCGGCGAATTGCTCAACAACGGCCGCGCCGGTCTCATGGACCTCGACATCAACCAGCAGATGAAGGCGCTGGGCGTCTTTGCCGGTCTCAACACGATGAACGAGTATTCGATGTTCATCGCTGGCGGTGTGCCCCTGGAGGGCCAGACCCTTCCCGAGCTGCGCCAGTTGATGCTCGACGAGATCGCCAAGCTCAAGCGTGGCGAGTTCTCCGACGACCTACTGCCCTCGGTGGTCAACAACATGAAGCGCGACTTCTACAAGCAGTTGGAGAGCAACCAGTTCCGCGCCAACGCCTACGTCGATGCCTTCATCAACCGTCAGGATTGGGAGCAGGCCGTGGGCCAGATCGACCGCATCTCCAAGATGACCAAGGCCGAGATCGTAGCCTTCGCCAACAAGTATCTCAACGACAACTACGTCTGCGTCTATAAGGAGCAGGGTGTCGATACGTCTATCAAGAAGGTGGAGAAGCCGGCCATCACGCCGATCCCCACCAACAACGACAAGCACTCCGCCTTCCTCCAGGAGGTGATCAACGACACACCGGAGCCCATCCAGCCCGTCTTCGTGGACTACGAGAAGGACATGACGCAGGCCACGACGAAGAAGCAGACCCCGATGCTCTACAAGCAGAACACGGAGAACGGCCTCTTCACCCTTCAGCTCCGCTACCCGGGCCTGGGAACGGAGACCTGCCCGATGTACGACTACGCCTATGAGTATCTCAACTATGTCGGCACGAAGAAGATGACCAACGAGCAGATCAAGCAGCAGCTCTACAAGCTCGCTTGCGACTATAGCGCCTCTCAGAGCGACGACGAGCTCGTCATCACACTCCAGGGTCTGAGCGAGAACATGATGCCCGCCCTGCGTATCGTCAAGGACCTCATCGACAACGGACAAGCCGACGAGGAGGCTTGGAAGAGCTATGTGGCCCTCGTGCTCAAGTCTCGCGCTGACAACAAGGCCAACCAGGAGGCCAACTTCTCTGCTCTCTTCAATTACGGCCGCTATGGCGAGTACAACCCCAACCGCAATACCATCGTGAGCGAGAACACACTCAAGTCGATGTCTGCCCAGACGGTGCTCGACTACGCCAAGGCCATCTACACCCAGATGCCCAACGTGCTCTACTACGGTCCCATGACTCTCGCCGACCTCAGCACGCAGATCGACAAGATGAAGTTCTACACGCCCGGCAAGGTGAAGTTCAAGATGCCGCGCCTGGTGCGCCCCTACAAGACGCAGGAGACGTCCAAGAACGAGGTGTATATCGCCCCTTACGACGCGAAGAACGTCTACATGATCCAGTACCACAACGCCAACCAGAAGTGGACGCCCGAGCGCGCCCCAATCATCTCCCTCTTCAACGAGTATTTCGGTGGCTCCATGAATGCCATCGTCTTCCAGGAGATGCGTGAGGCCCGTGGTCTCGCCTATAGCGCCAGCGCCTACTACGCTTCGCCCTCTCGCACGGACGATCCGGAGTACTTCTACACCTACATCATCACGCAGAACGACAAGATGGGCGACTGCATCCGCCAGTTCAATCTCCTGCTCGACTCTATTCCCGAGCGCGAGGCTGCCGTCGAAGTGGCACGCCAGAGTCTGATGAAGAGCATTGCCTCTTCCCGCACCACGAAATTTGGCATCCTCACCAGCTACTGGTACAACCAGAAGCGCGGCCTCAATTACGATCTGCGCCGCACCATCTACGAGCAGCTTCCGAAGATCACGCTCCGCGACCTCGTGGAGTTTGAGAAGGAGTACATGGCCGAGAAGCCTTACAGATATATCATCCTTGGCGACGAGAAGGAGCTCGACATGGACCTGCTGCAGAAGATTGGCCCGATCAAGCGTCTCTCTACCGAGGAGATCTTCGGCTACTAATTTCGAGCGTTGAACACGTCCGGAACGCATCCTCCCCTATGCGTTCCGGATGAGTCATCATAGAGCAAATTGTCAGACAAAAACATTGATAAAACATTTATGGCTAAAGAACCAGATTTCAAGTATGCGCCCATGTTCCAGTTGGGCAAGGACACAACCGAGTATCGCCTCCTTTCCAAGGAGGGCGTGTCGGTAGGCGAGTTTGAGGGCAAGCGTATCCTCAAGGTCTCCAAGGAGGCCCTGACACTTCTCGCCCAGCAGGCTTTCCACGACTGCGAGTTTATGCTTCGCCGCGCCCACAACGAGCAGGTGGCTAAGATCCTCACCGATCCTGAGGCATCAGAGAACGACAAGTATGTCGCCCTCCAGTTCCTCCGCAATGCCGAGACCTCCGTCAAGGGCGTGCTGCCCTTCTGCCAGGACACGGGCACGGCCATCATCCACGGCGAGAAGGGCCAGCAGGTGTGGACAGGCTTCGAGGACGAGGAAGCCCTCTCCCTCGGTGTCTATAACACCTATACGCAGGACAACCTCCGCTACTCGCAGAACGCCCCGCTAAACATGTACGACGAGGTCAACACGCGCTGCAACCTCCCCGCACAGATTGACATCGAGGCCGTGGAGGGCGACGAGTATCGCTTCATCATGGTCGCCAAGGGCGGCGGATCCGCCAACAAGACCTACTTCTACCCCATGACCAAGGCTACCATCCAGAACGAGGGCACGCTCCTGCCGTTCCTGGTGGAGAAGATGAAGAGCCTCGGCACGGCAGCCTGCCCGCCCTACCACATCTGCTTCGTCATCGGTGGCACGTCTGCCGAGAAGAACCTTCTCACCGTCAAGCTCGGCAGCATCAAGTACTATGACAACCTGCCCACCACGGGCGACGAGACAGGCCGCGCCTTCCGCGACATCGACCTGGAGGAGAAGCTCCTCAAGGAGGCCCACAAAATCGGTCTCGGTGCCCAGTTTGGTGGCAAGTACCTGGCCCACGACATCCGCGTGATCCGTCTGCCGCGCCACGGTGCCAGCTGCCCCATCGGTATGGGTGTGAGCTGCTCCGCCGACCGCAACATCAAGGCCAAGATCAACGCCGACGGTATCTGGCTGGAGAAGATGGACGAGAACCCCACGGAGCTCATCCCCGAGGAGCTGCGCAACCCGGGTGAGGGTGGCGAGGGCATCGTCATCGACCTCGACAAGGGTATCGACGCCGTGCGCGCCGAACTGACGAAGTATCCGGTCTCTACCCGCGTGAGCCTCAATGGCACGATCATCGTGGCCCGCGACATCGCCCACGCCAAGCTCAAGGCTGCCCTCGACAAGGGCGAGGAGCTGCCGCAGTACTTCAAGGATCATCCCATTCTCTATGCCGGTCCCGCCAAAACGCCTGAGGGCTTCCCCTGTGGCTCTATGGGCCCGACGACAGCCAACCGCATGGACCCCTACGTGGATGAGTTCCAGGCCCACGGCGCCTCGCTCGTCATGATCGCCAAGGGCAACCGTACCGACATGGTGACGGAGGCCTGCAAGAAGCACGGCGGATTCTACCTCGGCACCATCGGTGGCGTGGCTGCCGTCCTCTCCAAGGAGTGCATCACGAGCATCGACTGCGTGGCCTATCCCGAACTCGGTATGGAGGCCATCTGGAAGATCACGGTCAAGGATTTCCCCGCCTTCATCCTCGTCGATGACAAGGGCCACGACTTCTTCAAGGAGCTGAAGCCCTGCAAGTGCCAGGGATAATACGCGGTGATTGATAAGTAAAACCACAATAGATTATTAGTAGGGGCGGTCGCT
>ULLJ01003531.1_pt1 | contig 10327 bp, 10 predicted proteins | sample 1951371 | NCBI WGS metagenome assembly ULLJ01 (sample SAMEA4835522, study PRJEB28245) | human gut metagenome | biome: gut microbiome; material: fecal sample | place: Denmark | collected 2008
AAACAGTGTAATCCACAGACGCTTTTTCATGTGGATGCCATTCAGTCCTACGGAAAAATGAGAATTTATCCGGCAAAAATGCATGTAGACCTTCTCTCGGTCAGCGGACATAAGATTCATGGACCGAAAGGAAGCGGATTTTTATATATCAAAGACAAGACGAAAATTCATCCGCTGTTAAACGGAGGCGGACAGCAGAGGGGAATGCGTTCCGGCACGGAAAATGTTCCGGCAATCGCAGGACTTGGCGTAGCAGCGGAACGTATTTATACTGGTTTTGAGGAAAAAATCGACCGGATGTATACCTTGCGGGAGCATTTTATTGAGGAAGTGACAAAAATTCCGGGTGTACACGTCAACGGTCATACCGATCGCAGCAATGCACCGCATATTGTCAGTGTCAGCACGGAAGGTGTGCGCGCGGAAGTATTGCTTCATGCATTAGAGGATAAAGAGATCTATGTGTCAGCGGGAAGTGCATGTTCTTCCAACAAGCCTTCTGTCAGTCATACGCTAAAAAGTATTGGCTTAAAGCCAGAGCTTTTGGATGCAACCATCCGGTTCAGCTTTTGCGTGGAGACAACGGAAGAAGAGATTGATTATGCAGTAAAAGAGATGGCGGCATTGGTTCCGATGCTGCAGAAATATACAAGACATTAGAAAAAGGAGAGCAATATGTATAAATCATTTTTGATTAAATATGCGGAAATTGCCATTAAGGGAAAGAACCGTTATCTGTTTGAGGATGCACTGGTACAGAATATCAGATATCATCTTAAGCGTGTAGAGGGAACCTTCCATGTACGCAAGGAAAACGGACGTATCTATGTGGATACGGAAGGAGAATACGATTATGATGAAACTGTAGAAACATTACAGAGGATTTTTGGAATCGTAGGAATCTGTCCGGTAGTATTGGTCGAAGATGAAGGATTTGATGCCCTGGCAAAAGTAGTATGTGACTATGTGGATCGCACATATCCGGACAAAAATTTTACATTTAAGGTGGATGCGCGCCGTGCCAGAAAGAATTATCCGATGACTTCGATGGAGATCAATGCAGCTGTTGGGGAAAAGATTCTTGAAGCATTTCCGGAAACCAGCGTTGACGTACATCATCCGGAGGTGATGATTCATATCGAGATCCGTCCGATGATCAATATTTATTCCACAGAGATCCCGGGACCGGGAGGCATGCCGCTTGGCACAGCAGGCCGTGCAATGCTTCTTTTATCCGGCGGAATCGATTCACCGGTTGCCGGATATATGGTATCCAAACGAGGGGTAACACTTGAAGCGACCTATTTTCATGCACCGCCATACACCAGTGAGCGTGCAAAACAGAAAGTGATTGACCTGGCAAAGAAAGTTGCAAGATATTCCGGACAGATCAAGCTTCATGTGGTGAACTTTACCGATATCCAGCTTTATATTTATGAGAAATGTCCGCATGAGGAACTGACTATCATCATGCGCCGCTATATGATGAAAATTGCAGAGCATTTTGCCGAAGAGGGAAAATGTCTGGGTATGATTACCGGAGAGAGTATCGGGCAGGTGGCAAGCCAGACCATGCAGTCCCTTGCTGTGACCAATGAAGTGTGTCATATGCCGGTATACCGTCCGCTCATTGCCATGGACAAGCAGGATATTGTATCAATCGCAGAAAAAATTGACACATACGAGACGTCCATTCTTCCGTATGAGGATTGTTGTACGATTTTCGTGGCAAAGCATCCGGTTACCAAGCCAAGCTTAAAACATATTAAAAAATCAGAGTGCCGGCTGGAAGAAAAAATAGACGAACTGATGCAGACAGCAATCGATACGACAGAGACGATTCTGGTAGATGCAGAATAATCTGTTTTTGGAAAATTATTTCCGTGAAACAAAAAATCCCCTGTCTGCAATACAGACAGGGGATTTTGTAAGTAATTACTGGGAAATAATGTATGGCTCTAAAGCTTCCAGAATCTCATTCAGATTATCCTCGGTATGGATGGCGAGATCAATCGGCTTGGAAAGATCCAGGCTGAAAATTCCCATGATGGATTTTGCGTCAATGACATATCTGCCGGAAATCAGATCAAAATCGTACTCAAACTGAGAGATGGTATTAACAAATGATTTTACTTTTCCAATAGAATTTAATGAAATCTGTACTGTTTTCATAATGAAAACCTCCTTGAAAATATTCATGAAAAACTCATGCTGTTTATATCTTTGATAGTAATATTTTTTATTGGAAAAGTCAAGAAATGTATGAAGATAATTGTATAAAGGAGTAAAAATGAAAAAAGCAGCATTACACAATCTGGGATGCAAAGTGAATGCATATGAGACAGAAGCTATGCAGCAGATGCTTGAAGAAGCGGGGTACGAAATCGTGCCGTTTTCGGAGAAAGCAGATGTCTATGTGATCAATACCTGTTCCGTAACAAATATGGCAGACCGCAAATCAAGACAAATGCTGCACCGGGCAAAAAAGCGGAATCCGGATGCGGCTGTTGTTGCTGCCGGATGCTATGTACAGACCAAAGAGGATGAGGCAAAATGTGATGAAGCAATTGATATTCTGATCGGAAATAATCAGAAAAAAGAGCTGGTAGAGCGGCTGGATGCTTTCTTTGCGGGCAGAGGAGAAAAGGTGGAGGCTGTGGTGGATATTAACCACGAAAAACAGGCATTTGAGGAGCTGACACTGGATCATGCAGCAGAGCATACCCGCGCGTTTATAAAAGTACAGGATGGCTGTAACCAGTTCTGCAGTTACTGCATTATTCCGTATGCCAGAGGACGGGTGAGAAGCAGAAATGTTCAGAATGTTCTGGAGGAAGTAAAGCGTCTGGCAGCGTCCGGATATCAGGAAGTGGTACTGACCGGAATTCATCTGAGCTCCTACGGGATTGACTGCGGGGAAAGTCTGCTGCATCTGATCCAGATGGTGCATCAGGTGGAGGGAATCCGGCGTATCCGTTTAGGATCGCTGGAACCGAGAATCGTGACGGAAACATTTGCAGAAGAACTGGCAAAGATGGAGAAGATCTGTCCGCATTTTCATCTGTCACTGCAGAGCGGATGCGATGCAACGCTTGCCCGGATGAACCGGAAATATACGACGGAAGAATACGAAAATGCATGCAATATTTTACGGAAAAACTTTACGCATCCGGCAATCACAACGGATGTTATTGTTGGATTTCCTGGAGAGACAGAAGAAGAATTTGCACAGACAAAGGAATATTTAAAACGCATTCATTTTTATGAGATGCATATTTTTAAATATTCCCGACGGCAGGGAACCCGTGCGGCAGTGATGGAACATCAGGTGCCGGAGGAAATCAAGACGAAGCGCAGTGCCCAGCTGCTGGCACTTGCGGAAAGTATGTCGAGGGAATTCCGCGCATATTATGTGGGAAAAGAGGAAGAAGTACTCTTTGAGGAACCAATGGAAGTTGACGGAGAAACGTGGTATACTGGATATACCAAAGAGTATGTAAAGATCGCGGCAAAAACGGCAGAACCGCTTGATAATGTGATGAAAAGGGGAAGAGTGGAAGCGGCTCTGACCGATGAGATTTATCGTATGAAACTATAGCGCTTGTATTTTTCCTCAATTTCGTATACAATAGATGGGACAGGACTTGTTGGAATGAACAAGGGCAGGGACGGCGAATATGGAGAATTTAAATAATACACAATATTTTACAGTACAAAAGGAACCGGAATTACAGGTAAGAGATGTTTTAGAGATCGTATTCCGTGCATTGAGTGAGAAAGGATACAATCCGGTGAATCAGATTGTAGGATATATTATGTCCGGAGATCCGACATATATTACTAGTCATAACAATGCGAGAAGTCTGATCATGAAAGTAGAGCGGGACGAACTTGTAGAAGAAGTTTTACGTGCATACATCAAAAACAATTCCTGGGAATAATCCGGTACGGGAGAATTATGCGGATTTTAGGATTGGATTTCGGTTCAAAGACAGTGGGTGTTGCAGTGAGTGATGCGCTGTTAATTACAGCGCAGGGAGTGGAAATTATCCGAAGGAAAGCTCCAACGAAACTCAGGCAGACACTGGCGCGGATCGAACAGCTGGTAAGCGAGTACGAGGTGGAAAAAATTGTGCTCGGTTACCCGAAAAATATGAACAGTACAGAAGGGGAGCGCTGCGAGAAAACAAAAGAATTCAAGGAAATGCTTGAAAAACGCTGTGGTCTCCCTGTTATTTTATGGGATGAACGGTTGACAACAGTTGCAGCAGACCGTTCGATGATGGAAACAGGAATTCGAAGAGAAAACCGCAAGGAATATGTAGATGAAATTGCGGCTATTTTTATATTACAGGGATATCTGGATTATCTTTCAAATCATCCAGAAGAAAAATAAAAATACAAGGAAAAAATAAATGGAAAAAATTCAGTTTACAGATCCGGACACCAATGAGGTGGTGGAATTTGCTGTGGAAGAACAGACACAGCTGAATGGAATCAGATACTTACTTGTCTCTGATGGCAATGAAAACGGGGACAGTGAAGCATATATATTAAAAGAAATAAAGACACAGGATGAGGAAGTATTTTACGAGATGGTAGATGATGATACAGAATTTGCTGCACTCGCGAAAATATTTGCTGAACTTGCGGATGAAGAAACACAGCTTTTATATTAGAGCGGAATATTATATTTGGAGGATTTATGAAAAAACAGGAAAAACAGAATAACAGTAAGCTTAAGATTATACCGTTGGGAGGTCTTGAGCAGATTGGTATGAATATTACTGCCTTTGAATACGAAGACAGTATTATTGTGGTGGATTGCGGTCTCGCATTCCCGGAAGATGACATGTACGGAGTGGATCTGGTGATTCCGGATGTCACTTATTTAAAGGAAAATATTGATCGTGTCAAAGGATTTTTTATTACGCACGGACATGAGGATCATATTGGTGCCATCCCATATGTTTTAAAAGATGTCAATGTGCCGATTTATTCGACCAGACTGACCAATGCCCTGATCGAGCACAAACTCGAAGAGCATGATATGCTCAAAAAAGTAAAAAGAAAAGTTGTCAAATACGGACAGCACATCAATCTTGGATGTTTCCGTGTAGAGTTTATCCGCACGAATCACAGTATTCAGGATGCGGCGGCACTTGCGATTTATTCCCCGGCAGGAATTGTCCTGCATACAGGAGATTTTAAGGTTGATTATACACCGGTATTTGGAGATGCCATTGATCTGCAGCGTTTCGGCGAGATCGGTAAAAAAGGAGTGTTAGCACTGCTTTGTGACAGTACCAATGCGGAGCGCCCGGGATTTACAGATTCCGAAAAGTCAGTAGGAAAAACGCTGGATAACATTTTTTCCGAGCATAAAAATACAAGAATTATTATTGCGACATTTGCATCCAATGTGGATCGCGTGCAGCAGATCATCAATTCTGCAGACAAGTTTGGAAGAAAAGTTGCGATTGAGGGACGAAGCATGGTCAATATTGTATCCATCGCATCGGAACTGGGATATATTTCCCTGCCGGATAACATTCTGATTGATGTGGATCAGCTGAAAAATTATCCGGATGAAAAGACGGTTATCATTACAACGGGAAGCCAGGGAGAGTCCATGGCCGCATTGTCCCGCATGGCATCCGGCATGCACCGTAAAGTTACCATTAAGCCAAATGATACCATTGTATTCAGTTCCCATCCGATTCCGGGAAATGAGAAATCGGTTACCGGTGTGATCAATGAACTGATGCGCAAGGGTGCAGATGTGATTTTCGAAGATGTACATGTCAGCGGACATGCGTGCAAGGAAGATATCAAGCTGATTTATTCTCTGGTAAATCCGCTGTACGCGATTCCGGTGCATGGAGAATACAAGCATCTGATTGCACAGGCGAAGATTGCGGAAGAGCTTGGATATGACAGTGATCATATCAAAATCCTTTCTTCCGGAGATGTGCTTGAGATCGATGAGAATGGTGCAGAAGTGACCGGACATGTGCCGGTTGGCAATGTAATGGTAGACGGACTTGGTGTCGGAGATGTCGGAAATATCGTTCTTCGGGATCGTCAGCGTCTGGCAGAAGACGGAATTATTATTGTCGTCATGACACTCGAAAACGGAACCGGACAGGTACTTGCAGGACCGGATATCGTATCGAGAGGTTTCGTCTATGTACGTAATTCCGAGAGTCTGATGGATGAAGCAAAAACCGTTCTCGATAAGACCATGGATTATTGTATGGATCACAACATTACAGATTGGGGCAAGATCAAAAATGAAGTAAAAGATGCTCTGGGTGATTTCGTCTGGAAAGAGACCAAGAGACGTCCGATGATCATGCCGATTATCATGGAAGTATAGAGGTATTATGAATAAAGCTTTGTTCACTTTCATTAAAATTGCGTTTGTTATTATGCTGATCCTGCTGATTTTATATGGAACCGTTCATTTATGCAGGACCTGTTATGATTATGGGTATCGTTTCTTTGCAGAAAAGCAGATGGTACCGGATACGCAGGATGTGGAAAGCACGGAGGCACAATAGAAATAAATATGATAGTAGATGAACGACTGGTAACATATATCAATTCCCTGGATACGGGAAATACCAGAATTTTGGATGCTGTCGAACGAGAAGCTCTGGATTCCTATGTTCCGATTATTCGGAAGGAGATGCAGAGCTTTTTGAAGCTTTTGCTGGCGATGACAAAACCAAAAAGAATTCTGGAAGTCGGTACTGCGGTAGGGTTTTCTTCCATTCTGATGGCAGAATATGATCCGGTACCGTGTGAGATTGTCACGATTGAAAATTATGAAAAGCGAATCCCGATTGCCCGGGAAAATTTTAAGAGAGCAGGGAAAGAAGAGCAGATTACACTGCTTGAAGGGGATGCAGCGGAAATCCTTCCGACACTCACCGAGCCGTTTGATCTGATCTTTATGGATGCCGCAAAAGGACAGTATATTCATTTTATGCCGGATATTCTGCGTCTGCTGAAAACCGGAGGGACACTTGTCTCGGATAATGTGCTGCAGGATGGGGACATTATTGAGTCCCATTATGCGGTGATCCGCAGAAACCGGACGATTTACAAACGGATGCGGGAATATTTGTATGAGTTAACGCACCGGAAAGATCTGGTAACAGCGGTGCTGCCGGTGGGAGATGGAATTACAGTCAGTACAAAAGTAGAGGTAGAAAACGATGAGAAAGAATGAGTTGCTTGTTCCGGCAAGCAGTCTGGAAGTATTAAAAATTGCAGTTATTTATGGAGCCGATGCGGTCTACATCGGGGGAGAGGCATTCGGACTCAGAGCCAAGGCAAAAAACTTTACCATGGAAGAGATGGCAGAGGGAATTGCATTTGCACATGCACGGGGAGTTAAAGTTTATGTGACGACAAATATTCTGGCACATAATTATGATCTTGACGGTGCGTGGGAATATCTTACGGAACTGCAGAACATGAAGCCGGACCGGCCGGATGCTCTGATCATTGCAGATCCGGCAATCTTTACGATCGCCGGAGAAGTATGCCCGGATATTGACCGCCATATCAGTACACAGGCAAACAACACCAATTACGGAACATTTCAGTTCTGGGAGAAACTCGGTGCTACCCGTGTGGTAACGGCAAGAGAACTTTCCCTGCGGGAGATCCGGCAGATCCGGGAACACATTTCCGATGATCTGGAGATAGAGACATTTGTACATGGCGCTATGTGTATTTCCTATTCTGGAAGATGTCTGCTGTCCAATTATTTTACAGGAAGGGATGCCAACCGCGGGGCATGTACACATCCGTGCCGGTGGAAATATTCTGTGGTTGAAGAGAAGCGTCCGGGTGAGTATTTTCCGGTATATGAGAATGAGCGCGGAACCTATATTTTCAATTCCAAAGATCTGTGTATGATTGAGCATATTCCGGATCTTCTGGAAGCAGGAATTGACAGTTTTAAGATTGAGGGACGTATGAAGACCGCACTTTATGTGGCAACGGTGGCGCGTACTTACCGTAAGGCGATTGACGATTATCTGGAATCTCCGGAGAAATATCAGGAAAATATGCCATGGTATCTCGAACAGATCAAAAGCTGCACATACCGCCAGTTTACCACGGGATTTTTCTACGGAAAACCTTCGGAGGAGACACAGATTTACGATAACAACACGTATGAAAAGGGATATACCTATCTGGGAATTGTCGGTCCGAAAAATGAAAAGGGAATGTACCGGGTGGAACAAAAGAATAAATTTTCTGTCGGAGAACAGATCGAAGTGATGAAACCGGACGGACGCAATATGACCGTTACGGTGCGGGGACTGATGGATGAAAAGGGAGAGCCGATGGAATCCTGTCCGCATCCGCAGCAGATCTTTTATGTGGATCTGGGGATGGAACCGGATGAATATGATATTCTCCGGAGACGGGAAGAAGAAGCGATCGCCCTGGATTAAAAAAATCTTAAGAAACACCCTCTGTCTGAACAATTGCGAAAGCACAGAGGGTGTGCTAATATAAGACAAAAGGACGTTGTTCTTAAGTAGCGAGTGAACCAGATAAGGAGGAGAGATTATGCGTTTGCAAAGCAAAAAACTGATTGCTGTATTGTGTGCGCTGGCAATGATTATTTCTGTATTTCCAGTACAGGCAGATGCGGCAGCAAAACCGAAATTTGTAAAGAATTATACGGTTCTTTATGAAAACAGCACCGGTAAGGGTGTGTATACATATACCGTAACCAATCTTACCAAAGGGCAGAGGGTAAAATGGAGCCTTTCCGGCACCGGAAAAAGTTATGCAAAGCTGAAGAAAACAACGACATCCGTGAGCGGAAAGACATCTGCAAACAGTCTGACAATCCGCACCCGGGGAAAGGCAGCCGCAAAGAATAAAACCGTAATTGTAACTGCAAAAGTTTACAAAGGGAAGAAGTGCGTGAGCACGATCAAGACAAAGTCTGCCAAGATTAAAATACTGCCGAAAACAATTTCCATTGTAGATAACGGAGTCTTGAAATATCAGGTGGGACAGACCTATCAGTTCCGGTTCCGTATTACTCCGGCAAATGCCATCAGCACCAATGTCTGGACCGCTGTGGATGGAAACGGAAATGATGTTTCGTCCATGATTACAAAGACCGGTGCATTTACTCCGGCAAAAGAAGGTACTTATACCATCACCGTGCAGGCCAAAGCGGGAAATAAAGTGGTTTCCGACAGCAAGGTTATTACTGTCGCAACTTCCATGACCGGAATTGCACAGATGGCAGCAAACAAGGTAGCGGCTGTATATTCCGGAAATGCCAAAAATCTTGTGAAAACAGGAGATTTTTCTATCCGGACCCAGGCAGGTGCAAAGATGGAAATCAAGTCGGCTGTATTTTCCGATGACGGAACACAGGTATTTCTTACAACCTATAATCAGCTGAAAGACGGTGCAACCTATACGGTTACCGATGGACAGTCAACATATGACTTTACCGCATCCGTGGGAAGACCGGTCAGCCTTAGAGTTGTGACAACAGAAGTGACCGTCGGAAAAGAGACACCAATCGAATACTAGATTCTTGATGCAAACGGAATTGATGTCAAGACAGCATATCCGGGAGATATTACTTATACGGAACGGATTACAAATGGTTACCGTACAAAGGATAATAAGATTTATATGACCAGAGTTGGGGATACCGGAACGGTTACACTGACTTATAAATGTGCAAGCGATCCGAATCTGGTACTGACCGGAAGCGGAACCTTTGTATGTAAGGCAGCCAGTGTGTCAAACAACACAAACCTTACACTTACCTCTTCGGAAGCAGTGCCAAATTACAGTGCATCCAGTTACAAGGACAATCATAATGTAGCATCCGGCAGCAATTATTATGTACATTTCCGGGCATTGGATACAGACAATACCGAGATGAAGTATGACAGCATCAAGTTTGAGTCTTCCGATCCGGACACATTGCTTGTAAATCCTGGAAAGAACAATGTTGCTTATGCAACAGCAATCAAGACAGGTACCGCAAATATTATCGTTACCGCAACCTATGCAAAGCAGGAATACACTTATGTATACGAGATTACGGTGGCGGAACCGGCATACCTTGCAACACTGACTGCAGATAATACGCAGATTACCATGTCAAACGCTTATGCGGCAGGCTATAAGGAATACGTCAATATCGATGGACGGGATCAGTATGGTCAGAGTATGAAACTTGAAAACGAGACATACCAGATCGTAGAAAACAGTACCAATAAAGTATCTATGGCTACCTATGATCCGGCAACCGACCGTATGG
>ULLJ01016095.1_pt1 | contig 10064 bp, 5 predicted proteins | sample 1951371 | NCBI WGS metagenome assembly ULLJ01 (sample SAMEA4835522, study PRJEB28245) | human gut metagenome | biome: gut microbiome; material: fecal sample | place: Denmark | collected 2008
ACGCTACATTTATGAGCAATATGGTATCTATACCATGGTCAATACCACGTTCGGACGTTACGGACTGACCATCAATGGAGCTTGGGTAGGTAATACAGACTATTCGGATCCGAAAGTTCAGAAAGTCCTACTTGCAGAAGCGCGTAACATGGTGAAAAAGTTCAACGGTACTCCCGGGGTACTTCTTTACCTTTTAGGAAACGAGAACAACTATGGCTTATTCTGGCAAGGAGCGGAAGCAGAAGACATCCCTATTGAAGACCGGAAATCGACCAAACAGGCTATTCATCTGTACCGGATTTTCAATGAGGCAGCAGTTGAAATGAAGCAAATGAATATTTCGTGCCCGGTAGCCATCTGCAACGGTGACCTGCTGTTTCTTGACATCATCGCCAAAGAATGTAAGGATGTGGATATATTGGGGATAAACTGCTATCGCGGTGAATCGTTCGGAGATTTATTCAGCAGAGTAAAAACGGAATACGGTAAACCTGTATTGTTCACAGAGTTCGGCTCAGACGCATTCAATGCTGTAACCCAAGGAGAAGCCCAGAAAGAACAGGCTGATATTTTACTGCATAACTGGACGGAAATCTATCTGAATGCCGCAGGACTTGGAAACAACGGAAACGCCATCGGAGGATTCACCTTCCAATGGACAGACGGATGGTGGAAAACAGGACAGAGCACAAATCTGAGCATTCATGATACACGAGCTTCATGGAGTAATGGGGGCTACAAGTTCGATTATGTAGAAGGAGCCAACAACATGAACGAGGAATGGTTCGGTATATGTGCAAAAGGTACTCCTGACGCAAGAGGGATATATGAACTTTATCCACGTGCCGCATATTATGTATTGAAAGACGTTCACAAAATCAATCCGTATGCGGCGGGCAGCACTACCTCATCCATCATAAGTCAGGTATCTGGTGTCAACGTAATGTCATCTGTCTTGTCTGCAAGAAGCGACAAAGCTGCTTTACAAGGAGAGAAAACCAAGCTAATCGGTCTGAGTCAATTGAGAGGTGATTTCACCACGTTCTATACAGGAGCAAAACATACAAGCACTCCCGAAACAAGAGCAGATGCTCCTACAAGTTTCCCGAGCTCAAAAGGATTTGACCACATGGAATCCTTCTATGTAGGTGTAGAATCCAAACCGGCAGAAAATGTACATGCAGAAGTGACAATGAACGTACTCGGAAACGTAGCAGAAAATCCAATTGATGAAATCTTCTATGAAAACAGAGGACGCACAAACTACATCAACGAGAATGGAGAATACATTGATTTAGGCCCGCTGGAACGTGTGAAAGTCTATAGTGCCAGCTTTAATTGGGACGGAAGCCTTTTCAATCTTAATGCATTTTTCCGTAAGCCCCACTACCACTGGGGATATGAGGGAGACTTCTTTGGTTTGTACCAGGAAGCAAGCTATGGCGACAACATGGACATTTACGGAGGTGAGGCCCCGTTGGGATGCGAGATTGAAGGAAAGAAATTGTTCTCCGGACTGAAATTAGCTTTTGGACCGGAATTATGGTGGGGAGCCAATCCTGCATTACTCGTCAAATACTACCGCACATTCGGTAAATGGAATTTAGGAGGTATTTTCCATTATGACATTGACCAACGCAGAGAGACTGTCACTTCTTTCGCTATTCCATTACCAAAGAATACCCGTGCTTCTTTAATGGTAGAAAGAAAATTCGGACGTTTCGACATCACACTAGGAGGACTTTGGTCGGGAACAACCTTGGTAGGCAGAGAATTTCAGGCTACTACAGAGTATAGCCCTACAGCTACCGTCTACCAAGACAGAGTGAAGACATCAGATACCTTCGGGGGTAAATTGAAAATGATATATAGCGGAGGCAATTTCAACGCATACGCACAAGGCGCCATCATGGGACTAGTGGCAAGCGGTGGTGCAGACAACACACAAACCCTGACCGGATGGACATTAAAAGATAGCGGTAGCGGAAACCAGCAGAACGTATTAGCCGGATTCACTTATCAGATAGGCAACTTCCAGATTGCACCAAACTTCTTGTGGCAGAAACCTCTCGTAGGTCCGATGCCTAATGGTGTGGATGCACCGGGAAGACTAAGAAACATACTGGATGATCCGTTTGCTGTAAGAAGCAACCGTGAAACAACAGCCGGTGAGCTGTTGCTGACCTATGACCCTACTCCCGGCACATGGATGTATGACTGGGACAACGATGAAACAGAAGATGCTCCGTTTGCCGCTTCACTCGGTTTTGTTTACCGTCATCTTCCTACCGCCCAAGATGCCGCCATTGGTATTCTGGCTGACGGACGTTCTACCTTTGCTTTTGCTTCATCTGCTCCTGCACATGATTTATGGGAAAGCAATTTGAAGATAACATCCAGAGTAACAAAAGACTTCGGACTGATTGCCAGTGCTTATCTTGGTACGGCACAAGCCAACGGTGACGATGAACGTCTCATCAGACGTGGAGGAGGTGACCTTCAGATGATTTATAAGAAAATCAGATTGAATGCCGCACTGAAATTTAATGACTGGGGGCCGTACGACTATCACAGAGATTTCAATCTGACATTCCCGTTCCAGTGCATGGTAGACTTGTCGACTAATCTTTTCAAACCTAAATGGCTCGGTCCGTTATCCACACGCGTAGGAATCAGGGGTACATACCGTACGCTGGACCAATATTCCAACCGCTATCTTGCCGGATATGTATCCGACGGAAACGGTGGGTTCACAGAAAGCACGGATATTATCGGTGCACCCCAAGGAAATGAATGGGAAATAAGAACTTATATCAGCTTCAGTCTTTTCTAATTACCTACAAACTATTTAACAAGCGATTTATGAACAAACATATATTAAATACAGCAAAAGGTCTTTTTTTCTCGACAGCCTTAGTTACTTTGGCTGGATGTGAGAGAGAAATAAGTACAGATATATTAGCCACAAGCCCCAAAGTGGCCGAAGTCTTCCTTGATGAGTTTGCAGCAGGTGTCGATTTTCAGGCATGGGGTAAAACCACCGCTCTCAGCCAGGACAATGAAACCAAATACAGTGGCACAGCCTCCTTGAAGATAGAAGTACCTACACCAGATGATTTTCTGGGCAACTGGACAGGTGGAGTATTCTTTACGGAAGCAGGAAGAGACCTGTCCGATTATGATGCTTTGACATTTTACGTAAAGTCTTCCGCTTCAACAAAAATTGAGGTAGGACTAGGAAGTTATGGTGATAATCCGGAATACACTGCCACCATCGCGGGTGTAACGGCAGATGCCAACTGGAGAAAGGTCATTATCCCAATACCGAACCCCGCCAAGCTTACAGCAGAAAAAGGATTATTCAATTTCTCTGCCGGAACAAACGATACAGGAGGGCAGGCATATACACTTTGGATTGACGAAGTCAAATATGAAAAACTTGGCACTTTAGCACATACGCGAATCAAAGACGTCAACATGGCAGGGTTCCCTACCGGAAATATTGAAATAGATGAACTCACAGCATACGTTAATCTCCCCAATGGTGTAAACCAAGAAATGACTGTTTCCTCTAAATACTTCACCTTCGATTCATCCAATCCGGAAGTAGCAACGGTAGAAGGAAACATAATCTCTTTCCATGGAATAAAAAATCGGGCTGTACTTACTCCAAAGGAAGCTGAAGGAAGCATCACAATCACAGGCGTGTATGATTTCGCTCCAGAACCGGACAAAGATGAAGCAGATGTAATTTCTTTATATTGCGACAATTACACCAACACCCTGTCCTCACCTTTTAACGGATACTGGGCTCCATATCAGACAACAACAAACGATGAGATAACATTAAGCGAAAATCATCACATCATGCATTATGGTAATTTCAACTTTGTCGGTATCGTACTTGACGAGGATGCAGACACTACAGACAAAACATACGTGCATATAGATATTCTATTACAAGATGATGTAGAAGGCAATCCTCAAATCGACATTTCTGCAGACATCAATGCAAACGGAGATCCAGCTGGAAAAGAGACTGTGAATCTAAAAACAGGAGAATGGGTTTCTGTAGATATCCCCCTTAATGGTTATACCGTTATACATCAGTTGCAACTAGCTATAACCGAAAATACAATAGCATATCAGAACTTACTTGTAGATAATATTTATTTCTATTAAAAAGCGGACTCATGAAACATTATAAAACGATATTGCTCGGCTTTCTGGCATTGTCCTTTGGAAGCTGTGGAAAAGAAGATTCACTTGAAGGCAGCGGCAATCCTGAAAACAACGGATGGGTGCTGGTCTGGTCAGATGAATTCAATACCCCTACAGAAGATAATCGCCCCGACCCTTCAAAATGGACATACGAACTGGGAGCATCGGGATTCGGTAACGGTGAATTGCAGAATTATACGAACAAAGAAAAAAATGCATCATATACCACTTACAATGGTGAAGGATGCCTGAAGATAACAGCCTTGAAAGACGGTGACGGAGCAACCTATTCTTCCGCACGTATCAAGACAGAAGGATTGTTTGAGTTTCAATACGGACGTGCTGAAGCCCGTCTGGTTCTTCCGTATGGTATAGGCCTCTGGCCCGCTTTCTGGATGCTCGGAGCCGATTATACGACCAACGCATGGCCTGCATGTGGCGAAATAGACATCATGGAGAACAAAGGGTATCAGCCCAATATTGTGTCAAGCGCATTGCACATGCCCGGACGTTCAGGAGGTAATCCTGTCACCAGCACTTTCGGATACCCCGACCAACGATTCGATACAGATTTTCATGTGTTTGCGGTAGAATGGGATAAAGAAAAGATTGATTTTACCGTAGACGGTACCCTCTATCACCGGGTGGAAAAAAGCGCAGTGACAGATGGAGAATGGAAATTTGACCATCCTTTCTTCATCATCCTGAATGTAGCTGTAGGAGGAACATTCGGCGGAAATCCAACAGATAATACCTACTTTCCTCAAAGCATGTACGTGGATTATGTAAGAGTTTATCAAAAAGAATCGGACATAGACCCGAGTGCGAACTATGGCGACATTCCTTCAGGAGGCTTGGTGAACGAATGGGATTTTAATGGAGAAGATTCTGATAAAGGACTTTTAGAACCTGATAGGAAATAACTGAAAAACTATAAGTAAAATGAAAACAACAAATATCGTAACTATACAGAAATGCCGTTTAGGTATTGCCGTTGCAGCATGTGTCAGCCTGCTTTCCTGTTCCAACGAAGCTGACCTGCAAAACACAGATGACAACGTGTTGTTCTTTGCATCAGTAGATACCTCCAATAGCAGAGTGACAGAAAGTGCCTGGGATGGCGATGAACTGATTGGAATAAAATCAGGTGAAACGGTCAAGACCTACAAAGTAGCTACAGATGGAACTATGTCCACAGAAGATACTCCATTTCGTTGGGAGGGTACCGAATACGAAATAAAAGCCTGGTCTCCTCTGACAACGGAAACGATAAATTTGACAGACCAGACTACCGACGAAAAATTCTTTGATTGTGATTTACTGGCAAGCTCGGCAAAAGTAGAATCAAAAAGTGTACGACTTGTCTTCAATCATCAGATGACAAGGATGTGGTGGGAACTTCAAATTATCCCAGAGACATCTGGATATACAACAGAAGAGATTAATGGAGCTAAAGTCACCTTCCTGGGATATGGCTCTGTAAAATTTGAAGATGGTGAAGTCAAGTCACAAGGTGATGCAAATCAAGAGATACACACCTTCTGCTGGAAAGGAGATTATTATTGGGAAGGCCAGGCCATGATGGTGCCGGGCGAAATGTGGGAAAAACCACTCATCAGGGTGAAAATAGGTAACGATGAATTCGAATACACTCCAAGTAAAACCAATACCAATGATGTGGAAAAGAAAACCGGAATTCTTGTTCCAGGGGCCTGGCAGCGATATTATTTACATGTAAGCAAAAAAAGCTTTAATGTGGATATGGTAACTGTTACATCCGGTTTCGAGCAATGGACAGATGAAGGTTGGGATTCAGATAAAGGACTTGTGGACGCAGAAATGCAATAAACTTTTTTAACCATGAATAAAATAACATCAAATATACGGAACTACAGCTTCGGATTAATTCTTCTAAGCTGTATGGGTGGAATGTCATGTACCCGTGAAGCCGATATAGACATGACAGATACTGACAGAGTAGTCTTTTCAGCAAACATTGGACAGGCAAGCCGTCGAGGTGATAACAGTTGGACGGGTGGCGAATTGATAGGAATGCAAGTGGGTGAATCGGTTAAGACATACCGTATTTCAGATGCGACAACCGGTGCGATGGTTACCGACGATGAGCCTTATACATGGACATCAGGAGAATATCAGTTGCATGCATGGAGCCCTTACACAGACAAAAGCATCTCTTTGACCGACCAATCGGATGCAGAAAAAATGTTTGCCTGTGATTTGTTGGAATGTAATGCAACCGTCAATGCCAAATCCGTGCAACTTACTTTCAAGCATAAAATGACACGGGTGTGGTATGAACTCCAGCAATTCCCTGGTTATACAGATGAAGAAGCCAATAATGCAGTCATTTCATATTATGGCTATCCAAGCATCAAATATACGGAAGGCATCATAGAGAAAGAGGGAGAACCCAACGCTGAAATTTCAACCCGAAAAATAGATGACAGACACGGAGAAGCCATTTTGGTACCTGGAGAGATGTGGGACAAACCTTTCATAAAAGTAGTTATCGGTGGAGATACGTATGTATATACTCCAAAGCATACCATTGCTACTGATGAAGAACTACAGACCGGAGCCTTAAAAGAAGGATACAACCAGAGGTATTATTTAAAGGTAAGCAAGAAAGGCATTGAAGTTTCAATGGAATCATCTTCTGTGGGTTGGGATAGCGAAACGATTGATGGAGTTACAGATGGAAAATATAAAGCTGAAATTCCAAGCAATCTGAATAATCCTCAAATTACAGGAGTTGAAAATGGAATAATTACTGGTGCTGATAACAGTTTTAGTATCTCCTATACAGAAAATGGGAATGGTGGACTGCTTTATGAAGGTAATTGCGATGTACAAAGAACAACTGTCGGAATTACCCACACTTACACATTTTCCAAAATTGCTTCCGACATAAAAGTATCCTATACTTCAGAATATCTGAAAGTGGGAAAATACTATTACTCAAACGGAACTTTTGGTGATGAATCTGTAAAAGAAGGATGTGAAACATTAGGATTGGTTTATAAATTAGGAGCGAGCACTAATGATTATGATACAGATATAATAGATAATTATAGTGGTAGTGGATTGAATTCTATTACTGGATATGTTGTCTGTATAGATTCAAGAGTCATATCTATAGAATCTGGTTTAGGTTGGAAAAAAGATGATGGTACTTATAATGGAACAGAATTTGATTCGTGGGAGAATAATGAGGAACGATATAATGCGAACACATTTGATGGCTACAAATACACTCAAGAAATAGCTGAAAAACTCCAAAGTTCAGATATTGAAGATTTCCCATTATGGCAAACTTTTAAAGGATTGAATTTGCAGACACCAGAAAATACTTCAGGTTGGTATATACCTTCTATTGAACAAATTAAAGAAATTGTATCAGCAAATATTAGCGATAAAGTGACCTTTACAGGAGATTATTATTCTTCTAATATATATTATTATACCCAAGAAATGGCAAATTCAGCAGAGAGTCATAAATGGAATGATGCTAAGATTGTTCATTCATGGGCTTTAAAGTATAATGTAGAAAACAAAACTACAAGTGGAGGTTATCCAAGTGATGCTGCAAAATTAATAATCATACTTACATTCTAAATTTATAAATTATGAAACAACCATTACTATATGGGATAGTTATTTCTTCATTTCTCCTGTTTTCTTGCAGCAAAGAAGAAATATCCAATAATATAACAGAATCTGGCGATTTTAATGTGATTACATTGGAAAGTGTCAAATTGAATGACTTCAGTTCAGATACGTCTTCGCGCGCTTCTTACACCCAAGATGCAGCAACAGTCTTCGAACAAGATGATAAATTAGGACTTATATTGCTCGATGCAAAAGATAATAGAATTGATCATATATCTTATTCATACATATCAGCAGAAAACAGATGGAATCTTGATGATCAGACCAAATATTATTCTTCAAAAATAAAAAAGATAATTGCTTATTTCCCATATAATTCATCTCTATCTACAGAGATTAATACAGTTGATAAGTTGAAGAATACTATTTCAATTAGTACAGATCAAAGTGACCAAGATACGTTTAAGAGTTGTGATTTACTTGTGGAAGAAATAAATTCACCGTCACAGAAACTGACTGTAAATTTAGGACATGCCTTCTCTTTGATTGAGTTTCAATCGGAGCCTATGACTTTACAAGCAAATAACAAAAGTTATGAATACAATGTGGAATTACAGAACGTTAAAATGGTAATTGGTGAAACTGATTACCAGTTGTGTAATATTAATGGAACCTATTCATTATTAGTAAAAGATGGATTTACTGTACCGGCAGATGATTTCAGGTACTTTTATTCACTTGGGGATGATTCTTATGTAAAAACATTGACGACAGCAAAAACTACTGAAAGCGGTAAGAAATATGTATTCCCATGCAAAGTAAAAGATGGCTATAAGCCTGAATATGCCGCAGGTGATTTTTATTGCACGGACAATGAAAACGAGAATGTGGTTATTGTTCCTAGAGTGGCTACAACAATTCCTGAAGGATTGACTTGTAAAGGAATAGTATTCCACGTTATGGACGCAAATGAATGGGGAACTTTCACATCAAATAATGATTTGACTGCAGATAATTTATCTGGTTATGATGGAAACCATGGACTGGTTATTTCTATAGCTAATGGAAATCCTTTCGGTACAATGACTGTTGATTACTTGAAATCTTCGGTATTTAATAACATTCTTGAAATAGCAGGTAATTTAACAACTTTTACCGGTTATAAATTGACACAGACATTGAAGAATTTTACTGAAAGTGCAGAGTTTAAATTTAGTGCTTTAGATAACTTTAAAGAGTCTATACAGAATACTACTTCATGGTATGTGCCTTCATTTTACGAACTTTCATTGATATATGATGATATTGATTATTTAAACTCTCAGATATCAAATAAAATTGAAGGTGGAGTAACAATTGATGCGAAGATGCCTACAGTATCCTTTGATTCGGATGATAATGCGTTAGACGGATTTATTGTTATTGAAAACGGAAATAATGTGTGGGCAGGAATTCCAGGTGAAAATATACGCCCTATTTCTGCATTTTAAAATATAATTACATAGTACAATCACTACTGTCCCGTAAAAGTGGATAAATAGTTCTTTGAAATTATTGAAATATAGTCAATTACACGGTTTTTTGAAATGAAACGGACTTGATTTTGCAACTTTGCAGTCTAATACAAATGGCTGCTATGTTCCAAGACAAATACGTATTCTCTCAATTAACCGCTTTTCTGAACAGGACTCAGTTCAACAACTATGTTCGCAAGTATGATGGCAATAGATATGTGAAACATTTCACTTGCTGGAATCAGATGCTCGCGATGATGTTTGGACAACTGAGTAACCGTGAGAGCCTGCGAGACTTAATCGTTACTTTCGAGGCGCATAGGGCCAAGCAATATCATCTTGGTTTAGGTCGTGAACCGATAGCCAAGACAACTCTTGCGACAGCGAACCAGAACCGTGATTACAGAATTTTCGAAGACTTTGCATTCTATATGATGAAGGAAGCCTGCGAGAAGCGGACGACCAACATCCTTGACATTTCCGGAAAGAAATATGCGTTTGATTCAACAACGATTCCGTTGTGTCTTGCAACATTTCCATGGGCAAAGTTCCGAAGCAAGAAAGGAGGGGTGAAAGCTCATGTCTTATACGACATTGAAGCACAAGTTCCTGCTTTCTATACCGTAACCACTGCTTCAAAGCATGATTCCACAGCAATGTCTTCAATCCATTATGAACCAAATGCTTATTATATATTCG
>ULLJ01017116.1_pt1 | contig 9928 bp, 8 predicted proteins | sample 1951371 | NCBI WGS metagenome assembly ULLJ01 (sample SAMEA4835522, study PRJEB28245) | human gut metagenome | biome: gut microbiome; material: fecal sample | place: Denmark | collected 2008
ATCCCAACTCTATTTTGAGACAGCCTCTTTTATGCCATATGCCTGTCACAAGATACATTCCATCATGGAATAGCCTATATTTATTGGGTTATTGCAGGATTTTTTGTAAGTTTGGAAAAACTCTTATTCAATTGTATTATGGAAACATCTCTATTCTGGCTGGTTCCGGCGGCATCGCTGCTGGCACTGGCACTGGCCGGATACTTCTACCGGCAAATGAAGCGGGAAAGCGAAGGCACACCTGTCATGGCACGCATTGCGTCGCACGTACGGAAAGGAGCCATGTCTTACCTGAAACAACAATATAAAATCGTCACTCTTGTATTCATCGGACTAGCCGCCCTATTTGCCGTCATGGCATACGGATTCAACCTGCAAAACCCCTGGGTACCCGTAGCGTTCCTGACGGGAGGTTTCTTCTCCGGTCTGTCGGGCTATTTGGGCATGAAAACCGCCACGTATGCTTCCGCACGTACGGCAAATGCCGCACGCCACTCGCTGAACAAAGGATTGAAGGTGGCTTTCCGCAGTGGAGCAGTCATGGGGCTCGTGGTCGTAGGACTGGGATTGTTTGATATTTCTTTCTGGTACCTGCTGTTGGATTTCTGCATTCCGGAAGATGCACTAAATCCCACCGCAAAGTTATGCGTCATCACCACCACGATGCTGACTTTTGGAATGGGCGCTTCCACCCAGGCTTTGTTTGCCCGTGTAGGAGGAGGTATTTATACCAAGGCGGCCGATGTGGGAGCTGACCTGGTGGGAAAAGTAGAAGCGGGCATTCCGGAAGACGACCCGCGTAACCCGGCTACGATTGCCGACAATGTAGGCGATAACGTAGGTGATGTGGCCGGAATGGGAGCCGACCTCTACGAATCCTATTGCGGTTCGATTCTGGCTACCGCTGCCCTGGGAGCTGCCGCCTATATCGGCACGGGAGATACCGCCATGCAGTTTAAAGCCGTCATCGCCCCGATGCTGATTGCAGCCGTAGGTATCATCTTGTCCATCATCGGTATTTTTGCTGTTCGTACCAAAGAAAATGCAGGCATGAGGGAATTGCTCAAAGCTTTGTCTACAGGCACCAACCTCAGTGCGGGATTGATTGTCATCGCCACCTTTAGCATTCTTTGGGTACTGCAAATTGATAACTGGCTGTATATTTCACTGGCTGTAGTCATCGGACTGATTGTGGGTATCGTCATCGGACAGTCTACTGAATTCTACACTTCCCAATCCTACAAGCCTACTCAAAAACTGGCGGAAAGCGGAAAGACTGGTCCGGCTACCGTCATCATTTCGGGCATCGGATTAGGAATGGTATCGACTACGATTCCGGTCATTGCAGTTGTAGCCGGCATCATCCTGTCCTACTGGCTGGCTTCCGGTTTCGATTTTACCAACATCAGCATGGGACTTTATGGCATCGGTATCGCTGCCGTAGGTATGCTGTCCACTTTGGGCATCACATTAGCCACGGATGCCTACGGGCCGATTGCCGACAATGCCGGCGGTAATGCGGAAATGAGTGGTTTGGGAGCAGAAGTCCGCAAACGCACGGATGCACTGGATTCACTGGGCAACACTACAGCCGCTACGGGTAAAGGTTTCGCCATCGGCTCTGCTGCCCTGACCGGACTGGCACTACTGGCTTCTTATATTGAAGAAATACGTATAGGACTGGAACGTATCGGTACCACCGTACTGGAACTTCCCAACGGACTGGAAGTAATGATTCAGGAAGCCGGATTCACGGACTTCATGATGTTCTACGATGTCACGCTTATGAATCCAAAGGTACTTTCGGGAATGTTTATCGGTAGCATGATGGCCTTCCTGTTCTGCGGACTGACCATGAATGCCGTAGGAAGAGCAGCTGCCCACATGGTAGAGGAAGTACGCCGGCAGTTCCGTGAAATCAAAGGTATTCTGGAAGGAAAGACTGAACCTGACTACGCACGCTGTGTACAGATTTCCACCCTTGGCGCACAGAAAGAAATGGTATTCCCGTCGCTGCTGGCCATCATCGCCCCCATTGTGACAGGTCTGCTGTTTGGTGTGCCGGGTGTCATCGGCCTGCTGATAGGGGGACTTTCTTCAGGTTTCATTTTAGCGATTTTCATGGCCAATTCCGGAGGAGCCTGGGACAATGCCAAGAAATACGTGGAAGAAGGAAACTTTGGCGGGAAAGGTAGTGAAGTACACCGGGCCACAGTCGTAGGCGATACGGTAGGTGACCCGTTCAAAGACACCTCCGGCCCAAGCCTGAACATCCTGATTAAACTGATGAGTATGGTAGCCATCGTCATGGCAGGACTGACCGTTTCATGGAGCTTATTCTGATAAACTAGAATAAAAGCAAAATACCCCGAATCCGTAAGCTAATCAAGCTGTCAGATTCGGGGTATTTTCATGTCATAACAAGAGGCATGATTTATTCAATACCTAAATATTGCTTCCAGTATTTCTCACCTAAATCAAGTATTATAAGACGATTGATTGTGACAGGTCTGTCATCTCCAATATACCCTGTCTTGTAACAAGCATAAGTGCCACCTTCAGGATATCTTTCATAACTGACTTCCTTTCTAAAACATCCTACGCCTCCATAAGCTTCGTAGTAATCACGGTCATTATTGTCACATAATAAATATAGGAAACATCACCGTTTTCATCAAACTCAGCTCCCCACATAGTAACTACATGACCTTTTGTTATAGGCCCCACAGAAAGACCTATGGCCTTTTTGGAACTTAAAGCATCTTTTACAACTTCATTGAAACGTTCTTTACTAAGTCCTCCTTCATCACTACCCAAACGCACACCTGCAGGAAATACATCTTTAAAAAATCCACCCGCGATTTTAGGGTTATGATGCGGGTATGAAGGTGTCACTCCATGTATGAACCAATTGACTCCTTCATCTCCCTTTCCTGCCTTATCTGGAAACGCATCTACAAAACACTGGAATATATCACTTTCCTGCGCTTTTCCTGAAGGATATACACAAGAGGGTCCCTTGTATTTATTTCCATACAATTCAATATAATGCTTATTCTGAGCCATCCACCAATGCAACAAATTAGCAGCAGTAGCAGCCCAACACATCATTCCATCAAGAACGCCCTCAGGATCAGCCGTAGGATTCAGCTTGTTACAGTCAAACCAGCCGTATTCCTTTTTCCAACCCAAAGCAGCATACGAATAAACACCAGGGAAAAGCGATTTCCATTCTTTATCATCGGGGGCAGTAATTCCATGGACCCAGACTTTTTTATTCGCCCACCGAGCATCACTTTCCTTAAGTGACAAACGAATGGTCACTTGTTTTCCAGCCTCAAAGTCAGACAACACGGTTCCACCTGACACAATCTCAGGAGCTTTAAAAAAAGATTCCTGGCCTTGAGTAATGATTTTCAATAAACCATCTCCTTCCCGATAAGGAGCTGCCTCCTGCGGATATATAACAGCTTCCAAACTTCCATCTGCATTTTTCTGTGGGGTAATCCACTGATATTCGTCAGTACGTAAAGAAGTTTCTCCCGTCAGCAGATTCACCTTCCCATCTACCTTACTGCGCACAAAGACCTCCACATCTTCCACATCATTTTGAAGTTGTATTTTCAAACGGTGTAAAACATGGTTAAACATCAATGCTGACTGATAATTTCCTTCTTCCAATACGGTTTGAGCAAACAGTAAATCGGAAGCATCCTTTCCAGTTCCCGACTGTACGGAAGCCACCGAAAATGAAGAAGATTCAGGAGATATTCTTGAAGATTCCGGTAAAACGGGATAATGCGCCGATAAAGTCAAACGTCCTTTTCCAAATTCAGAACGCTTCAAACGAGGATACCACTCACCTCCCGTCAAGGTTAATTCCCGATAAGAGATGTTTCCTTCACATGCTACATAAAGGCCAATACAATCTCCTTCACTGAAACTTCCGGCACCCTCTTGCGACAAATCAGCACGAGAAAGTGTTTGCGTAAAAGTCAAAGACAAATACTCATCACCCGATGGAGTAAGGTCATCCTCCACTGTACAAGATGAAAACAAGGAAACCCATACCATCATACACATCCACCACACATTTTTTCGTAAATTCAATGTTTCAATACTCATAACGCTTTATTAGAGAATCTATATTGGTTATATAAAAACGCTTGCAAAGTAAATAAACACCCTTTGTCACAATAAGGTTTAGGCAAAATCAACAACAATTACAAAAAATACCCAATGAAACCAAAAGGATTCTTTCTTCACACAGCTACTTTAAAGGCACAAAAAAAGCCGTCTCACCATCCAGATGAAACGGCCCTTCTTATTATGTATAAGTGGACTACAATTCGTCTTTTGCCAATACATGACAATGATGTGCCTCAAGCACTTTCAGACATTGCGACATGTCATTCGGCTTGATAACCACATGAGCCTGATCGGCTTGCGCAAAGGCATACATATACTCAATGAAAATCTGCTCTTCGGCCAGGTATTCCAATACCACTGCCAACGAGCCGGGCACATTGGCACACGAAAGACAAACCACATCGGTCGACATCACGGCAAAGTTCTTTTCACGCAATACTTCCACCGCCTTGTCCACATCGGACACAATCAGTCGCAGAATACCGAAATCGGCTGTCTCAGCCATACTGAAAGCATGCATATTAATGCCGTTTGCTCCCAAAGTATGCACTACATCATTGATTCTTCCGGTCTTGTTTTCCAAGAAAACAGACAATTGCTTAATTATCATAGTTTTTTGCTTTAGTTATACCAATACTCGTTTATCTATCACACGCTTGGACTTCCCTTCGCTACGGGTAATGCTGTTCGGTTCTACCAGTTTCACGTCGGCACTGATGGACAATACACTCTTCAAGCGGTCGGACAGTGTTTTCTTCAACTTCAACATGGAACCGATATCGTCACTGAAGAAGTCACGACGCACTTCTACCTGCACTTCCAATGTATCCAAGTTGTTCTTACGGTCTACCACCAGCATATATTGCGGTTCGAATTCCTTCATGCCCAAGATAACACTTTCTACCTGCGACGGGAAGACATTGATACCACGGATAATCAACATGTCATCGCTTCGGCCCATAATCGGCGTCATACGCACACTGGTACGGCCACACGGACACGAATCAGCAATCAGCGAAGTCAGGTCCTTCGTGCGGTAACGCAACAGCGGCATACCTTCTTTGGTCAATGTGGTAAACACCAGTTCTCCCTGTGTGCCGTACGGAAGGGATTCCAAGGTAACCGGATCGATAATTTCCGGATAGAAATGGTCTTCGTTGATGTGAGAGCCAAACTGTTCCTGACATTCGTAAGATACACCCGGGCCCATAATCTCACTTAGCCCATAAATATTGTATCCCTTCAAACCCAAACGGTTCTGTATTTCCTGACGCATGTTTTCCGTCCAAGGTTCTGCTCCAAACGCACCGATGCGCAGTCCTAATTCCTCTTTACGGATACCCATCTTTTCTACCACCTCTGCCAGATACAAGGCATACGAAGGGGTACAGGCAATACCCGTGATGTGCAAATCGCGAATCAAACGTACATGCTTTTCCGTATTTCCTGTAGAAGCCGGAATTACGGTAGCTCCTAAATTCTCTACTCCATAATGTGCGCCCAATCCTCCGGTAAACAATCCATAGCCATAACTTACGGAGAAAGTATCGTCACGAGTCACCCCGTATGCCGACAGACAGCGTGACATCACTTCCGACCAGATGGACAAGTCGCGACGTGTATAGCCCACAATCGTCGGATTACCCGTTGTACCGGAAGAAGCATGTACACGCACCACCTCTGAAGGAGGAGCAGCCATCAGTCCGTAAGGATAATTGTCACGTAAATCCTGTTTGGTAGTAAAAGGCAGTTTGGTAATATCGTCTATGCTCCGGATATCATCTGGGGTCAGGTCCATTTCCTGCATTTTATGACGATAGAAAGGTACATTATGGTACACATACTGCACCAGTTTGCATAAGCGTTTTCCTTGCAGCTCGCGCATCTGTTCACGCGGCATACATTCTTTGTTCGGATTCCAAATCATAAGCTGTGTTTTTCTTTATTTCAGTAGTAGTTTTGTGATTCCTTATTTCAGCGGATGGTCGGCCTGAAATGCTTTCATACGTTCCTCCAGCACCGGATAAAGTTCTTCACGCATGCGCGACGTACAGGCTCTCACTCCTTGCTGTTCGCTTCCGGTGGTAGACAAGGAAATACTGCTCACGCCATACATCATCAATTCACGCAGCAATTCGCCTCCTGTCAGTCCGGGGTATCCCAAGGTAAAGAAGAAGCCATCGCCCACCTGCTGAGTGACATCCTTATCATACACAATCGAGAAACCATGGTCGGTGAAAATCTGCTTCATCCGGCGTGCCCGACGTTCATACTCGCGCACATCTTCTACAAAGTTGATTTCTCCTGAAATGGATTTTTCCAACATTTCGGCCATGGCATACTGGGTAGTAGCCGTGCAACCGGAGGTAATCATATACATGATAGAAGCGATGAAAGTCGGCCCGAAGACGCCTGAGTCTTCATAACGGGCTGCCAGTGCCGGATACTGCGTATCAAACAATTTATCGGACACGCAGGCTAAAGCTATACGCTGGCCGGCATAGCTGAAAATCTTGGATGCCGACAACATCAGAATATAATTATCGGTATAACGTGCGACCGTAGGTACAAAAGGCGGCTGGTAAGGACGACCAAACGCATGACGGAAGTCCATGCAGAAATAAGCCTGGTCTTCCAGCACAATCACATCGTACTGCGTAGCCAATTCTCCGATAATCTTCAACTCACTTTCTTCCAGACAAATCCATGCCGGATTATTTGGATTAGAATATACCACAGCGGCAATATCTCCCTTCGACAGGAAACTTTCCAGTTTGGCACGCAGCGGCTCACCACGGAAATCATGAATGTCGAACAACTCCCACTCAATACCCAAAATGCGCAACTGAGATTTTTGTATCGGGAAACCCGGATCAATGAACAAAACCTTGTTCTTTCCCGGGATTCGCTGGGTACAGGCGATAAAGGCACCAAATGAAGCAGCTACTGAACCAGTGGTGGGCAGACATGCCCGTGGAGAAATATCAATATCGATAAAGGCTTTCACGAAACGTGAAGCAGCTTGTTTCAGTTCTGCCACTCCGGCAGCTGCCGGATATTGCGAACCGACTCCTCTATCAAGGGCTTTTTTCTCTGCCTCAATACCTATTTTATTGGCCGGAAGACCAGGAGACCCCTGGTCCATCCGGATAAAAGGAATACCGGTCAGTTCTTCCAGACGGGAAGCTACCAGCAACACATCCCCTATGGTTGCATTGGCCAAATCGGCCACTTTCATTTCCTTCGCTACGGAATTTACCAGCTCTTCACTAAACACGCGACTCATAGGCTCTCAGAATTTCAACTGTTTGACATATTCATGACCTATATCGAAGGCACGATAGTTCATCTGCACCACTTCTTCGCCTTTTGACGCAAAAATACGGCCTACACTTTCGCGCAGGACTTCTGCATCCAGGATTTTCAGGAAAGGAGCGGCAGCCCCTAACAGAATGACATTGGCCGACTTAGGCATGTGGTTTTCTTTCGCCAGATTTTCCACATCCAGCACCACCACATGAGGCTGTGACTTCAATTCCTGCATCAGCTTTTCTTCGTCCGGATAGTTCGGAATGTTTTTGAAAGGAGCAGCCGAAGTGATAATCCATCCGTCTTTTGACAGATACGGCAGGTAGCGCAAAGCTTCCATCGGCTCTAGTGAGATAATCATATCCGCCGTTCCCAAGGCAATCAGGTCGGAAGCAATCGGGGCATCCGACAAGCGAAGGTTAGACTGCACATCCCCTCCGCGCTGACTCATTCCGTGTACTTCGGCTTGTTTCAAGTTCAACCCTAAATGAAGGGCAGCTTCTCCGATAATCGTAGCGATGGACAAGATTCCCTGTCCGCCAACTCCTGAAAGTATAATATCTGTTTTCATTGTTTCTGTGCTTTTTGCTGTTTCAGTTTCCGGTTCAAAGTCTGCATACATTCCCTACGCGGAATGATGACAGATACACCGTTGTATTCTATTTCCTCACGAATGACACGGGTAATTTCTTCCATGTTCTTAGGAAGCGGCACAACTACCCGCACGTGTTCCGGCTCTACTCCCAAACCTAAACAAATGGCTTCAAACTTATTGGTTCCGGCTGAATCCTGGCCACCAGTCATAGCAGTAGTCAGGTTATCGGAAATAACCACCGTGATATTGGACTTGTCATTCACGGCATCCAGCAGACCGGTCATTCCGGAGTGAGTGAATGTAGAGTCACCAATCACTGCAATAGACGGGAACAGACCTGCATCCGCAGCCCCTTTGGCCATGGTAATGGAAGCTCCCATATCCACGCAACTGCTCAACGTACGGAACGGAGGAAGTGCACCCAATGTATAACAACCGATGTCACCGAAAATCTTGGCATCCGGATATTCGGCAGCCACTTTATTCAGTGCATCGTACACATCACGGTGTCCGCACCCCTTACACAAGGCAGGAGGACGGGGAACTACATTCTGAGCGGCAGCATAAACCGGTTCACAAGAAAGTCCCAAAGCCTGACGCACATTATCCGGTGTCAGTTCTCCCGTACGGGGCAACTCACCACTTAAACGACCTTTCACCACATATTTAGAAGGAAGAATGCCTTTCAGCTGTTCCTCTACAAAAGGCTGTCCGTCTTCCACTACCAGAATCTCTTTGCAAGAGTCGGCTAGACGAGTCAAGGCTTCCACCGGTAGAGGATACTGTGAAATCTTCAGCAAAGGATACGGACATCCATCCGGATAGGTTTCCATCACATAGTTGTAGCCAATTCCACAAGCCACGATTCCTTTCTCAGCCATACCTTCCTGACCAGCCAACCGATTAAATGCAGACTGTTCAGCCTCATCACGCAACTTTTCCTGAGTTGCGATGGCTTCCACATAACGACGCCGGGCATTGCCGGGCAAGAGTACCCAATCAGAAGGAACCGACGGACGCCCCGTGCAAGTCACTTCCTTTCCTGACTCCTGCACTTCGACTGCCGCACGAGAGTGCGCCATGCGGGTAGTAATGCGCATCAGTACCGGCGTACGCATTTGTTCCGAAAGGTCGTATGCATACGACATCATGTCGTAAGCTTCCTGCTGGGAAGACGGTTCCAGAATCGGAATCAGGGCAAACTTGCCGTAAAAACGGGAATCCTGTTCATTCTGAGAAGAATGCATGGACGGGTCATCGGCAGCCAGTACCACTACACCTCCGTTCACGCCTGTAATGGCAGAATTGACAAATGCATCGGCACACACGTTCATTCCCACGTGTTTCATGCAGACCAAGGCGCGTTTTCCTACATAAGAAACACCCAATGCAGCCTCCATGGCTGTCTTTTCATTGGTGCACCAGCTGCTGTGCAAACCACGTTCTTTTGCTATCGGAGAGTTTTGAATATATTCCGTAATTTCAGTAGAGGGAGTTCCCGGATAAGCATACACTCCCGAAATCCCCGCGTGAATGGCTCCCAGCGCAATAGCCTGGTCGCCCAACAATAAGCGTTTATTTTTCATATAATATAGAAATTAATTCAGTGTAAAAGAGTCGGCATCGTTCAATACTGGGAATTTTTTCCGGAACGATTGCAGTTCCTCCATATCAATCATGACTTCTGCAAAGCCTTCTTCCCCATCCGCACAGGCAGAAAGTGTTTTGCCATACGGGTCAATGCCCGCCGTTCCACCGCTATATTCACAATAGGGGTCCTTCCCTACCCGGTTTACCCCGAGTACATAGCACTGGTTCTCGATGGCACGGGCACGCAACAAAGCCTTCCAGGCTTCCACTCTTGGCGAAGGCCAG
>ULLJ01020792.1_pt1 | contig 9698 bp, 5 predicted proteins | sample 1951371 | NCBI WGS metagenome assembly ULLJ01 (sample SAMEA4835522, study PRJEB28245) | human gut metagenome | biome: gut microbiome; material: fecal sample | place: Denmark | collected 2008
ATCAAGGATAAATACGAGGAGCATCATAACGTGACTTACACGGACGAGGCGCTGGAAGCTTGCGTACGCCTGACCGACCGCTATGTGACCGACCGTTATTTCCCCGACAAGGCCATCGACGCCATGGACGAAGCGGGTTCTCGTATCCACCTTACCCATATCTCCGTACCTCAGGAAATTGAAGAACAAGAACGATTGATTGAGGAAGCGCAACAACATAAGAATGAGGCCATTCGCTTGCAGAATTTCGAGCTGGCCGCCAGCTTCCGTGACCGTGAGAATCAGTACACGGAGCAATTGGAACGCCTGAAAAATGAATGGAAAGAAAAGTTGAAGGACAACCGGGAAACGGTAGACGCGCCACAGATAGAGGAAGTGGTGTCCATGATTTCGGGTGTGCCCGTGCAACGTATGGCGCAAGCGGAAGGTGTACGGTTGAAGGGGATGAAGCAGGCATTGCTTTCGAAGGTTATCGGACAAGACAAAGCGGTAGAGACACTGGTAAGAAGTATCCAGCGGAGCCGTGTGGGACTGAAGGACCCGAACAAGCCTATCGGTACGTTCCTTTTCTTAGGACCGACGGGTGTAGGAAAGACGCACCTGGCGAAAGAGCTGTCCAAGAACATGTTTGGCACTACCGACGCCATTATCCGTATCGACATGAGCGAATACATGGAGAAATTCACCGTGTCACGTCTGGTCGGAGCTCCCCCGGGATACGTGGGTTACGAGGAAGGCGGACAGCTGACAGAAAAAGTACGCCGTCATCCCTACTCTATCGTGTTGCTGGATGAAATCGAGAAGGCTCACTCCGACGTGTTCAACATGTTGTTGCAAGTGATGGACGAAGGCCGGTTGACGGATAGTCTGGGACGGACCGTAGATTTCAAGAATACCATTATCATCATGACGTCCAACATCGGTACGCGCCAGTTGAAGGAGTTCGGCAAAGGCATCGGTTTCACGGCACAGACCGGCGAGAACGAGAAAGAGCATGCCAACAGCGTGATTCGCAAGGCCTTGAACAAATCGTTCGCTCCCGAGTTCATCAACCGTCTGGATGAAATCGTAACCTTCGACCAGCTGGATATTGCTTCACTGGAGAAAATCATTGACATTGAGCTGGCGGGACTCTACAAGCGTATCGAAGGTTGTGGCTACCATCTCCTGCTCGACCAGGAGGCCAAGCGTTTCGTGGCAGAAAAGGGCTACGACGTACAGTTCGGTGCCCGCCCGTTGAAACGCTCCATCCAGAATCACCTGGAAGACGGACTGGCAGAGCTGATTATCAACGAAGAACCGCAGGCGGGCGATACCTTGCATGTGTACATGAACGCCCAAGGTGACGGAGTAGAAATGAAAGTAGAAAAAGCATAACGGAATTCTGACAGAATTTCGGTATACAGACAAAATGTCAGGTACAAACGTATCTGGCATTTTTTTTGTGTAGAGACAGGAAAAAAATTTATTCGAACAATCATAAAAAACAAAGAGATATGCAAAAAGGTAATATCGGGGTTACAACAGAAAACATATTCCCCATCATAAAGAAGTTCTTGTATAGCGACCATGAAATTTTCCTCCGTGAACTGGTTTCCAATGCGGTGGATGCAACTCAGAAATTGAAGACACTGGCCGCTACGGGCGATTTTAAAGGTGAACTGGGCGATTTGACGGTACGTGTGAAAGTGGACAAGGAAAACGGCACCATCACCATCAGCGACCGTGGTCTGGGTATGACAGCCGAAGAAATCGACAAGTACATCAACCAGATTGCCTTCTCAGGAGCAAATGACTTCCTAGAAAAATACAAGGACGATGCCAATGCCATCATCGGTCACTTCGGTCTGGGATTCTACTCAGCCTTCATGGTAGCCAAGACGGTAGACATCGTAACTCTTTCTTATAAGGAAGGTGCCAAGGCCGTGAAATGGAGCTGTGACGGAAGTCCTGAGTTCACCCTCGAAGAAACAGAACGTAGCGACCGTGGAACCGACATCATCCTGCACGTGGATGAAGATTGCAAGGAATTCCTGGAAGAATCTCGCTTGCAGGGCTTGCTCACCAAGTATTGTCACTTCCTGGCCGTACCGGTAGCCTTTGGCAAAAAGAAGGAATGGAAAGACGGCAAGCAGGTAGAAACGGATGAAGATAACCTGATTAACGACACTTGTCCTATCTGGACCAAGAAACCGTCGGACTTGAAGGAAGAGGATTACAAGAAATTCTACCGCGACCTGTATCCGATGGCCGACGAACCGTTGTTCTGGATTCACCTGAACGTGGACTATCCGTTCAACCTGACCGGTGTGCTCTACTTCCCGAAAATCAAGAGCAACATCGATTTGCAACGTAACAAGATTCAGTTGTATTGCAACCAAGTATACGTGACCGATTCAGTAGAAGGTATCGTGCCCGACTTCCTGACCCTGCTTCACGGTGTCATCGATTCTCCGGACATTCCGTTGAACGTATCTCGTTCTTACTTGCAGAGCGATTCGAACGTGAAGAAGATTTCTACTTACATCACGAAGAAGGTATCCGACCGCTTGCAATCTATCTTCAAAAACGACCGTAAGGAATTTGAAGAGAAATGGGACGACCTGAAGATTTTCATCAACTACGGTATGCTGACTCAGGAAGATTTCTATGAAAAGGCTTCCAAGTTTGCTTTGTTCAAGGATACAGACAACAAGTATTACACTTTCGAAGAATACCAGACACTGATCAAGGATAATCAGACCGACAAGAACGGCAGTCTGATTTACCTCTACGCCAACAACCTGGACGAACAGTACACTTACATCGATGCGGCCAAGAACAAAGGCTACAACGTATTGCTCATGGACGGCCAGCTGGACGTACCGATGATCAACATGCTGGAACAGAAGTTCGAAAAGAGTCACTTCACCCGTGTGGATAGCGACATCGTAGACCGCCTGATTGTGAAGGAAGACCAGAAGGGCGAAGAACTTCCGCACGACAAGCAGGAAGTGCTCAGCTCTTTGTTCAAAGGACAGATGCCGAAGGTAAAGAAAACAGAATTCCACGTAGAAGCACACGCACTGGGCGAAAACAATGCGCCGATTGTCATCACACAGGCCGAATACATGCGCCGTATGAAAGACATGGCCAGCATCCAGCCGGGTATGAGTTTCTATGGTGAAATGCCCGACATGTTCAATCTGGTATTAAATAGCGACCACCGCCTAATCAAGCAGGTATTGAGCGATGCCGAAACGGCTTGTGCGGAAAAACTCGTACCGGTAGAATCTGAAATCGCCATGCTGACTCTCCGTCGTAACGAACTCCAGAAAGCACAGGAAGGAAAGAAGGATGAAGAAATCCCAACCGCCGAAAAAGACGAGCTGAGTGAGGTAGAAAAGAAGATTGAAGCGCAAAAGACCGAAAAGGAAAACATCCTGAACGGTTATGCTGCCGGCAACAAAGTGGTTCACCAGCTTATCGACCTGGCTTTGTTGCAAAACAACATGCTGAAGGGTGAAGCCCTAACCAACTTTGTAAAACGAAGCGTGGAAATGATCTGATTTTCCCCCATAAAATAAGGAAAGCCATTCTTGCAGGTATGCAGGAATGGCTTTTTTTGTGCTTTTTATGCCCGCGGATAGAAGATAATTTGTACATTTGCCCAGAAACACGCAAGCAGACAACCATGAAAAACAAAACCGAATTGATATTAATCCGCATCAGCGGAGTGGACCGACCGGGACTGACCGCATCGGTAACTGCCATCTTGTCTAAATATCAGGTAGACATTATGGACATCGGACAAGCTGACATTCACAGTACCTTGTCACTGGGTATTCTTTTCAAATGCTCCGACCAGGACTCCGGAAATATCATGAAGGAATTGCTTTTCAAGGCTTCTGACTTGGGTATCAATATCCGCTTCTACCCTGTCAGCGACGATGAATATGAGACATGGGTGAACATGCAAGGAAAGCACCGCTACATTCTGACGCTATTGGGCAGAAAGCTTACGGCACAACAGATTGCCGGCGCTACCAAGCTTTTAGCAGAGCAACAACTGAACATCGACGGCATCCGGCGTCTGACCGGACGTATTCCTCTGGACGAGAAAAAGGCAAACGTAAGAGCCTGCATCGAATTTTCGGTGAGAGGTACGCCCAGAGACCGTGAAGAACTACAAAGCCAGCTCATGCAGCTCAGCGCTTCACTGGGCATGGACTTCTCGTTCCAGCAAGACAATATGTACCGTCGTATGCGCCGACTCATCTGCTTTGATATGGATTCCACCCTCATTGAAACGGAGGTCATCGACGAACTGGCCATACGAGCCGGTGTGGGCGACCAGGTGAAAGCCATCACAGAAAGAGCCATGCGCGGCGAGATTGACTTCTGCGAAAGTTTCAAGGAACGGGTGGCCCTGCTCAAGGGACTGGATGAAAGCGTGATGCGCGACATTGCCGAACATCTCCCGATTACCGAAGGAGTGGAACGCCTGATGTTCGTCCTCAAGCGCTACGGATACAAGATTGCCATTCTGTCGGGAGGTTTCACGTATTTCGGCAACTACCTGAAAGAGAAATTCGGCATTGACTATGTGTATGCCAACCAGCTGGAAATCGTGGACGGCAAGCTGACCGGCCGCTATTTAGGTGACATCGTAGACGGAAAACGAAAGGCTGAATTGCTCCGTCTGCTGGCACAGGTAGAAAATGTGGACATCGCGCAGACGATTGCCGTGGGCGATGGAGCCAACGACCTACCCATGCTTTCTACGGCAGGTCTGGGAATCGCCTTCCATGCCAAGCCGAAGGTGGTGGCTAATGCGCAACAGGACATCAATACCATCGGACTGGATGGCGTGTTGTATTTCTTAGGATTCAAGGATTCCTATCTGGACGAACGCGGCAAATTATAATGACAAGATAACATTACTATATGAAGTTTTCGGAACTGAACTTAGAAGATAGCGTCCTCGATGCCTTGGACGCAATGAATTTCCAGGAATGTACGCCCGTGCAGGAACACACCATCCCTGTCATCCTGGAAGGGAAAGACCTGATTGGCGTGGCCCAGACAGGTACGGGAAAAACGGCTGCCTACCTGCTTCCGGTGTTGAACCAGTTGAGCAAGGGAGGTTATCCGGAGGATGCCATCAATTGTATCATCATGTCGCCCACCCGCGAACTGGCCATGCAGATTGACCAGCAGATGGAGGGTTTCTCCTATTTCATGCCGGTGTCAAGCGTGGCGGTGTACGGAGGAAATGACGGTATCCGTTTTGAGCAGGAAAAGAAAGGGCTGACTTTGGGAGCGGATGTGGTGATCGCTACTCCGGGACGTCTGATCAGCCACTTAAGCTTAGGTTATGTGGACTTGTCGAAAGTATCTTTCTTCATCCTCGACGAAGCGGACCGTATGCTCGATATGGGATTCTCGGACGACATCATGCAGATTGTCAAATATCTTCCGAAAGAACGGCAGACCATCATGTTCTCTGCCACTATGCCGACCAAAATCCAGCAACTGGCCAAGACCATTCTTCACGACCCGGTGGAAGTGAAACTGGCCGTATCCAAGCCGGCGGAAAAAATCATTCAGGCCGCTTACATCTGCTACGAGGCACAGAAACTGGGTATCATCCAGTCGCTATTCCAGTCCCAGCAACCGGAGCGTGTCATCATCTTTGCTTCTTCCAAACTGAAGGTGAAAGAGGTGACCAAGGCCCTGAAACGCATGAAGCTAAACGTGGGCGAAATGCACTCCGACCTAGAGCAGAGCCAGCGTGAGGAAATCATGCACGAGTTCCGCAACCGCCGTATCGACATTCTGGTGGCTACCGACATCGTGGCCCGTGGTATCGACATCGACGACATCCGCCTGGTCATCAACTACGACGTGCCGCATGATAGCGAGGACTACGTACACCGCATCGGACGTACGGCCCGCGCCAACAACGACGGATGCGCCATCACTTTTGTAAGTGAAACCGAGCAGACCCGTTTCAAGCAAATCGAAACATTCTTAGGAAAAGACATTTACAAGCTCCCCGTACCTGAAGAACTGGGCGAAGGTCCGGTATATGCTCCCCGCACTTCCAGAAAAGAAGGAGGCAAACAGGTGAAGAATTTCTCCCGCAATAAAAAGGGCGGATGGAAAAAGAAAGGGGGGAACCATGCAAAAAAGCAGGGAGAAAGAACGGTCAAGAACTGATTGCCACATCTCCTGACAGCATAAAAGAAGCCCGTACAAGTTCAATGAAAATGCAAGAACTTGTACGGGCTTTTCTTATGCGAGATTCTTCAGCCGCCCTGACAAAGCCAACTCTCCTATCCCGTGTTATTAATGTGAGTCCTCAAAACGCTTTTTCAGAAAATCTGCCAGATTATGGCTTCCAACCTGCTCCGTTGAAATACTTCCGTCCTTCTCTACCACCACATAATGAGGGATACCGTTAAACTGGAAGAGTTCTCGCATATACTTGTATTCCGTATCCGTGAGACGGAAACAAGCTTCACCTTTCAAATGCGTTTCTACATATTCCGCATAAGCTTTCTCAGGAGATTCTTCTTCGCTCGTGATGTAAACAAACTGAAATCCGGGATGATTGCGATATTGCTCGCGCAACTTTGCCGTGGCTTGTATACCCTGCCGGCAGGGAGCACAAGTAGTAGCCCAGAAATCCACGAACAGCACCTTGCCCGCATAGGGTGCGATGACACGACGAAAAATGTCGGTAGCTTTTCCTTCAGGCAGCCGATACGAAGTTTGCTTCGTTACAGAATGAAACTTTTTCTGCATCTCACGGACCGTAGCTCGCAGATAAGGATGACTTACGGTCTTTTCCAGTTGACTGACAAATATTTCAGCATCCTGGGGCCGCTTCAGCACTTCAGACAAGACATAGCGCAAGTTACGCACACGGGCTATCTGCCAAAACAAAGACGAAGAGGCACCACACAGACTGTTGACGATACTATCTTTTACCTCACTCATTTTGAGTTGCAAGTGTAACTTCTTTTCATCCTCAGACAGCACCCTGAAATCTTCATCGCTCTGTAATGCTATCTGAATTTTGTAAGCAGGTGCGAGCGGATCCATGAATTCAAACCGATTGATGAAAGAGCCCACATTGGCATTAGCCAGTGCAGACTGCTCGTTCAAGGGCATTTCCTTCAAAAACTTATAATAGGAGGCGTCAGGCTGCACTTTCAGAACCTGATTGGTGGTATCTTTCTGTGCATAGTAATTACGGGCTAACTGGAACTCCAGATAGGTATATCCCGTCTGTAAATTCACCTGGTTATGTATCAACGAAACTGCTTTCTGTGAGGGGGCATAGAGACAACTGAGCGAGTCGGCCTGCTGCTGCCATTGAGCGACAACAGGAGTCAGTTGCTCTTGAAATTGGGCCGGCGTCAGTGTTTTCTGCGCCTGAGCCAGTTTGTCATAGGAATAATTGAAGTGCCCGCTCAGCATCATGGCAAGGTATGACAAACCCGCATTCTTCCCCATGTAGGCAGTGTGTACAAGTGGGTAGTTATGGTCACGCGCCCGACTGCGGGCCATAAGGTCCTCCCAATCAAGATAAAGAGTGATCGTATCTCCCGGTTCGGCATAGAAAGGAATCCAAGCATTGTTTATCATCAGATTCTGGCAAACTGGATGCGGCAGAACAAACTTACACTGAAAACTACCGTCGGAGTTAATGGGAACTACCGTGGGATAATCCTTACCTATGATTTCATTAGCTAAGTAGAGGATGCCACTATCAAAACCCAGTCGCGTGTCATAACCGTCCAGATAACCTTGCAAACAAACGCTGTCATTACGAAAGAAATCCGTACCATAGCCATTATCGGCTTCCACAGCGGGTATTTCCGGACGAGTACGGACATAACGCTGTGCCTCCCCATGGTCGAGAGCGATAAGGCAGGAGCCATCTTTACGAGGCGTCAACTGTAGTGTGACAGCGGAGCCATTGCTACGATCCAGCGCATTCAGTATCAACCGCTTTCCTTTCTTTCGGCATTCAGTCAAGTCGTACAAGCGGTTATCCAGGATAACGATAGAATCATGAATACCATACACCCAGTGGCCTTGTGCATTGTCGGCAAACCAGTTTCCTTCTACCGCTTTCAGGAGAGACTGGTCTTTCTTCTTGGCCGGAACTAACGAAATGTCATAGGTATTGCTTTCGTTACTATCAGGAGCAATGAGGTGAATGGTCTGCACTTCTTCAGGAAGTGGCTCGAACAACAGAACAAAATCTGTTGACCCTGAATCAGGCATGAAAATTTTCTTCTTCAGTTCAATACCCTCAGCACCTATCTGTGAGTAACGCTTGCCCGTGGCAGCATCTTCCAGATAACTGTCACCGCCTTCCATAATCCACCAGTGCGGACGAAAGATGGCATGAATATAAACTTTAGTACACTTGGATGTACGTTCGATACGGGTAATATTACGGATACTCCCATTACGGGCCTTGAATACGGGACTATCGACAGTTTGTGCTGTCAATAGTCCCGACATGAAGGCCAAAAAGCAAAATAGCAGTGTTTTCATGTATTATATTAGCAGTTATATATTCCGAAGTCTTACTTTTTCTTGGTAGTGATGAGAATCACACCATTCTTTCCTTTTTCGCCATATATATCCGTAGCATCTGCGTCTTTCAATACAGCGATTGATTCAATGCACTGAGGATCAAGTTTTTTCATTTCCTCCGAGGAGGTTTCTGTGCCATCTATCACTACCAATGGCGATTGCTTTGACTTCCCGAGCTGACCTTCACCGCTCTCCGAGGCATCGCTGGAGTTATGGATTATAATGGTCGGCACATCTACCGGAACCTCACTTTTCTGGGGAGCTGAGGTAACTCCATACCCCACTACTACAACGTCATTGTCGCCTGCCTTCGGCTTGCTGTTGGTTCCCTCCAGCATGAAAGTCACCGGGAGAGTAAATTTCACACTGACCGGCTTTCCTTCCTGCATACCCGGCTTCCATTTCGGCATGGTGCTGATTACGCGGATGGCTTCTGCATCCAGCCATGGGTCGACCGGACGGAGCACCTTGAAGTCGCTCAGCGAACCGTCTTTCCTTACCACAAACTGCACGATGACACGCCCCTGCTTACCGGCTTCCTGTGCCTTTGCAGGATACCTGAGATTGCGTGCCATAAATTCCAGACCAGCACGCATACCGCCCGGATATTCGGGCATCTGCTCCACTACGCTAAACGTCTGGCCATCCGATGTCACAGCTTGCAGAGCAGGCGCTACCACCTTCACATCTTTCTTTGTGTCGCTTTCAGTCAAGACAATTGTCTGGTCGGCTTTCTTCAGACAGTCTTTGACCGACATGGTAACCGTACTCATACCAATGTAGGCCACCTGGATGCTTTGGTCGGTGCCGACTTCCAGCGTGAAATTGCCGTTTTCGTCGGTAATGGTACCGTTGGTCGTATTCGCCACCAGTACAGTTGCCGCGATGATGGGTTTTCCTTTCTCATCCACCACCTTCATCTTCAGTTTGGTCTTTTCGGCAGGGTTCGACACATTTTTATCGGCATACGTTTCCAGAACTGCCGATAAATCATTAACTTTGACACTTGAAATCTCGTCGAGAGGTTTGGAGATTTCAGGACGGGCAAAAGCAGCTACGGTAACGGCTGCCAACGGAAGTACATAGAGGTACTTTGCACG
>ULLJ01008454.1_pt1 | contig 9542 bp, 8 predicted proteins | sample 1951371 | NCBI WGS metagenome assembly ULLJ01 (sample SAMEA4835522, study PRJEB28245) | human gut metagenome | biome: gut microbiome; material: fecal sample | place: Denmark | collected 2008
TGCGATTTTGGCTAAAGGATTGTGAGTTACCAATATAATCATGTGGTGCTTGGGAAACTGGTGGAATAACAGGAAACATTTTTAGAATAAAGAAAGATAGAAGGCGAGTAGCGGATTGGTGTCTGCTGCTCACTTTTCGTTTATGGGGATATGTCGCAATACGACTTTTGAAGTGTTGTATTACAATCTGTTTTCAGGTATTTCTCGTTGGTATCATTACCATAAAAGCGAGGTGAATTCCATGAAAGCAGAGAAGAAGGAAATCAATATACAGATCGGAAAAAGGTTGCAAACCGCCAGAGAAAACAGTGGATATACGCAGGAAGTTTTTGCAGAGACGCTGGATGTAGGGGTAGAGCATTATCGAAAAATCGAAAGCGGTGTCTATGGCTTACAGCCGGAGAAGATGCTGATCTTGTATGAGAAGTACAGGATTGAGCCGACTTATCTGGTTACGGGGGATACAAATCATAAGGTTGATATTGAACTGTTCCTTGCAAACTGCAGCAGGGAGGAACGGGATGCATTTATAGACCGTATGCTTGCGTATATGAGAAAGCTGATGACAGGCCGTTAAAGCAGTACAGTCTCCGGGATGTATATTTGATCAATATATTTTGAGAAGGAGACGATTTATGAGGGTAGCAATCTGCGATGATAATCAGCAGGACATTGAAAGGATCAGACGCTATACACTGCGTATGATCGACTATGCGGTGGAGTATGTGTTTTATACCAGACCGGAAGAATTATTGAGGGAATGTGCAGATGCGGAGCAAAAGCCGGATATGTACATTCTTGATATTGAGATGCCTGAAATGGACGGACTTGCGGTGGCAAAACAGATCCGTGAGACAGATTCCAAAGCATTGCTGGTGTTTCTTACCAGCTATACCAAATACATGCCAAGTGTATTTGAAGTTGTCACATTTGATTTTATTCCAAAACCAATCTCAGAAGAAAGGCTCCGTGTGCTGTTTGAGAAGGCAGGAACCTATCTGAATCTGACCAATCAGAGTTTTTCATTTAGTTACCGCAGGGTGCGGTACAGGCTGAAGTTTGACGAAATCCTGTATCTGGAAAAGCGGGGGCGTCAGGCGATTATCCACACAAAGAAAATGAAATATCAGTCCAACATGAATTTGAATGAAATATGGGGGAAACTGGATGAGCGCATGTTTGCCGCCGTTCATGGCTCTTTTATCGTTAATTTGAAACATGTTCATTCTGTATCCAGCGGCATGGTCATGCTTACAGACGGCACAGAGCTGGGAGTGACAAGAGGGTACCGGAAGGAGCTGACGGAAAAGCACATCGCATTTGTGCAGGGAGGAATGTGACATGGCATTATATGGGGTGAGGCTTGTCATAAATCTTTTTGACCTCTGCATTTACCGCAGGTATTTAGAGGAGTTCATTGGAAACAGAAAAACTTCCATGGAGTTTTCTGTTCTTCTGCTGATAGTGTGCGAGCTGATTGGAAGTGCGGTGAACCAGATGGGGATAAGCTGGCTGAATTTTGTGACGATGGTGGCGATTCTCTGTGTATATGTCTGCCAGTATGAGGCAGGGATTTTAAGCAGGCTGATTGCGGTTCTGCTGTATATGGGGATTATGGGAGTTGCAGAACCGTTAGGATATTTGTTTAATAAGGCATTCATGGAAAAGGTGTTGGACGATACCACGGTTTCATATTATTTTATCGTGTTTTTTATGGCACTTTTGAAAGCAACAATTGTGGAGGTGTTTTGCAGACTGAAATCTGGAAAAAGCATTCGACTATCAGCAATGCCAAAAGAAACGAAATATATGTTGACAATGATACCTTTATGCAGCCTGATCAGTTGCTTTTTACTGATAGAGGTTGCAAAAGAATTAATCTCGGCACAGATGGTCGTGCTGTGCATGTGCATCATCTTTGTCATTATCATCACTAATTATGTAATTTTTCTGATGATTGAAAAGTATACGACAGTGGAAGAAAAACAGCACGAAGAGGAAATGATCCAGAGGGAAATCTTATACCGGAACGAATACTATCAGGACATGGAACGGTATCAGGAACAGATACAGGACATCCGGCTGGCAGAAGAGATCATTTATTCCGCAAATCCTGTGGTGAATGCCATATTAAAAGTAAAAAGCGTAAAGGCAAAAGAGAAAGAGATACCGATGCAGGTTACAACGCTGCTCCCCCAGAGAGTATCCGTAGATATCGGGGACATGGGTGTTCTGTATGGGAATCTTCTGGATAATGCGATAGAGGCAGCGATGGCAGTGGAACAGGAAAAACGGTATGTTCATGTGGAATCAAAGTTTCAGGAGGGCAGACTGCTTTTATCCATTAAGAACAGCAAGCCATCCGGGACAAGTTCCTGTCAACAGACAAGCAAAAAAGATAAAATAAAACACGGCAGGGGAATCCGTTCGGTGCGGAAAGTGGCAGAAAAATACGGTGGGGAGCTGATGTTAAAGGATCAGGGGGAACATTTTGAGGCAGTCCTTCTGCTCAACGGAGTTGCAAAACTGGAGTGAGACTGCAACTTATTACAGCAAACCTGCAACTTGTTACAGATAGATTGATTTTTACATGGAAACTGTTAGAGTGAAAACATCAAAAAAAAGGAGGGTTTTACTAAAAATGAAGAAAAGAAACTGGATGTACCGACTGAGCAGCAAATCCATGAGTGTGATGGCAGCACTGGCACTTATGGTGACAACCATGGCAACGAACCGTTCCTGCATGTGGTATCTGGGACAGGACAAGATGCCGGAAGATTCCAAAAAACTCAGAAGGTTTTAAATCATGACGAAATGGCTCAGCCATCGTATGGTTGAGCGGGGAATCATAAAAGAGGAGGAGCAGGAATTATACCAGTTTGGAATACGCAATGGTATGATCCTGCTTCTAAACGTTGTGACAGCACTGGTCATCGGCCTGCTTACAGAGCAACTGGCGGTTGTGGCAGTGTTTACCCTGTCTTTTATGGTTCTTCGCAGTTATACCGGTGGATATCACTCAGACAGCAGGATTTTCTGTTATCTTGGTTCTAATCTGGTGCTGCTGGTTCCGGTTTATACACAGGCTATGTTTTACAAGACATCGCTGGCATGGCTGCTGGCAGTATTGCTGGTGTCCGCAGGGATCATTTTTTTACTCAGTCCCATGCACAGCAAGAACCGGAAGCTGGATAAAGAGGAACAAAAGCATTTTGGCAGAAAAGCAAGGCTGATCGCAGCTTTGGAACTGGCTGTGCTTGGCATTTTGTGGCATGCAGGCCAGATACCGTATGCTTACGCTGTTTATACGGGAATCTGCATCACGGCACTGTTCATGCTCGTAGGAAAAGCACAGTTATGGATACAATCACATACGGAAAATGGATAGTCCTTTCTGAACATGCGGAAGGGACTTTTTTTCTGGAAAACAGGAGGGATGACAAGACGAAACGGTAACTTATTACAGGTACCGTAAGACTTATTACACTTATATTGAAGCGCACTTTCTTTCCAAGTATAGTACCGCAAAAAGGCTTAGGAGAAGAAAGGCGTGGCATGTTTTTGGGAATTCATGCCGCACCGGATTGCAGGGGGCGGCAGAAAGGGAAAAGTTCATAAGGATAACATCCGGGTGCAGTTTTGCATGCTTTATTTTGCATGGGAACAGCACCTTTTTTTATTGTCTTTTTCCAGTAAAGCAGAACCCAGAGGTCCGCCAGATGTCCTTCATTTCAAAAAAATTACGAAATGGAGGACATTTGAATGTCAGAATGGATCAGGATCAGAGTCAAGGATTTTTATAAAGATGCAGTTGGTGAGCTGGAATACACCTATGTGACCAGAGAGGTCTATGAGGCACTTGTCGATACGTTCCGCAAAGAAGCCCACGCACAGGAAATGCGGGATATCAGACATACGACCAAGGACGGATATACAGAAGGAGAAACGGAAGATCTGGTGGAGCTGACCGGGGAATCGGTAGAGGATACGGTCATCCGGCAGATGGAAATAGAAACCCTGCAGAAAGCAATGCAGTCACTCACCCCAGTGCAGAGAGAGCGGCTGCATTTTTATTTTTTTGAGGGCATGACATACCGGCAGATTGCAGCGAAAGAAGGGGTCGGAGAGAAGAACATCCGGGAGAGCATAAACGGTGCGGTAAAGAAAATAAAAAAATATTTTGATTAATACCCCCTCAAAACGTGTTTTTCTGTGAGTACCTTATGAGAGGAACTTTTTCTGGACAGATGGTCTCTTCCGGGAATCCTCTCATGTCTCGTGTGTGGATACGACACAGGCAGACAAAACGCACATTGAAAAATGCCGGAGAGGAATGCAGGGCTCCGAGCGCAGGATGGAATCACGCCATATCCTGCCAGCCATATCCAGCAGTTCAGATACGTTAGCCGTTTCATGAGCCGTAACCGGGGCGCAGTGACACTCCTGCAGCAATCGGGCAGATGTTCTTTCTGCCAGCCATGCTGTGAAAAAGATCGCATCTAAGGAGCCGAGCGGGAAAGCCGGGGTACAGCCTGTCTGTGGTGGACAGGCGCGAAGAGGGGAATGGCCTATAATGATACACCTTGAGATTAGCCAGCACGCAGTGGTGGAGGTGAGATACCTGTGATGTCTGCCTGGCCGAGTGGCAGGGACCAAAGACAGTCTGGACTGACTGCCCATGAAATGCCGGCTTTGGGATTTTTTCTTCTCTGTTTTGGCGGCGTTTTGGTTCCGGGGAGTAGTGACGAATAGGGACAGACACTTTTTATTTATGAAGTGAAGGATTATGACAGTAAGACTTAATTACAGAAACCATGCGGCGGAGGGGAACTTCCGCCGTATTCTTGTGGAGTTAAGAAAAGCTGAAAAATGGGGAATGGAGGAAAACAGGAGATGAAGAAAGAAGATACCGAAATGATGTTAAGGATTTTTGAAACGGAGAGGGCAGGATATGCCTATCTTTATCCGAGTGATGGAGGGGAGCGGAAAGAGGACTATATCTCGACCACGGCAGAAAATATCGCAAATTATATCGGCAGCCACATGTTTGAGGCTGAAAAGATCGTCATCACAGATATGTGTGACAGGCTGATATTAGATACCTGCGGCTATTTTATCAATAGCTGTCCGAATCAGGAATTCTGCAAGGAAATCAATCCGTTCTTAATCCCAATCCAGATGGGAGAAAAGGACGCAGGAGAGGTGCTTTCAGTCAGCAGGGATGTATCGGAACAGTATTTCCGGGAAGAAGATGAGGCTGCAACCATGGCTGAAATCGGGATGATGTAAAGGTGTTTCTTCTGGGCAAAAGTGTTTGGCTTGGGAGAATGAATTTAACGTTCTTAAATTGCGGGAGGAAAAAGGGAAAAGATGATGGAAGGCGGAGCGAATGAGGTGCGGTATAAGATTGCCGAATTTCTCTTAAAAAGGATGCATGAAGATAAGCTGTTAACCGAGGAAGAATGGGAAAAAATCCGGGTTTTGAATGTCAAGACTTTCTCCCCGGAATTAGCAAAAGTATATCTGTAATAACACTGGATATATAAAGGACTATGTGGTAGTGTATGTTGCTGACAGGGAGTGCAAACCCTTGAAAATACTGGGAAAGGAGAAAAAAGCATGGCAAAAAAAGTGACTGTCATAAAGGCAGCAAAAGCGCAGAAACATACACAGGAAGAACGCAGGCTGAAAGTGTGCGGATATGCCAGAGTCAGTACCGGCAGTCAGGCACAGGCAACTTCCTATACTGCACAGGTCGAGTACTATACGGAAAAAATCGAGAGCAACCCCCTGTGGGAGTTTGCAGGGGTGTATGCGGATGAAGGAATCAGCGGAACAAACGTAAAGCACAGGGATGAGTTCCAGATGATGATTTCAGACTGTGAGGATGGGAACATCGACCTGATCCTTACGAAATCCATCACAAGATTTGCAAGAAATACGGTGGAATGCATCCAGACCATCCGAAAGCTGAAGGAGATTGGCGTTGGAATCTACTTTGAAAAAGAGAATATCAACACGCTGTCAGAAAAAAGCGAGCTGTTCATTACCATCCTGGCATCGGTGGCGCAGGGGGAATCAGAAAACATCTCAAGCAACAACCGATGGGCGATACAGAAACGCTTTCAGGATGGAACCTATATCATATCGACGCCAGCGTATGGCTATGGAAAAGACGAGGATGGAAATTTAGTCATCATAGAATCCGAGGCAGAAACCGTAAGGTGGATTTATGAGTCTTACTTAAACGGCATGGGAGTGTATGTGATAGCAAAGGCACTGAACCAGAAAGGCATTCCAACAATCCGGGGTGCAGAAAAGTGGCAGGACGGGGTGATACAGGACATTCTGAAAAATCCCATTTATGAGGGAGATATGCTTCAGCAGAGGACATATACAGAAACAAGGTTCCCATTTGTCCGCAGGGTAAACAACGGACAGAGAAACCAGTATCTCATCAAAGACAGCCATCCGCCAATCGTCACACATGAGGAGGCAGAAGCGGTACGCAACCTGATGGCATACCGGGTGGATGTACTGCACATGAACAAGAGTGACTACACCAAAAGATACCTGTTTTCCGGCAGAATCATCTGCGGAGAGTGCGGAAGAACCTTCCGGCGGCAGAAAATCTACATCGGGAAACCATATGAAAAAATCATCTGGACGTGCAGCGGACATGTGGAGGATAAAGAGAGCTGCTGCATGAAAGCCATCCGGGAGGATGTGCTGCACCGGGCTTTTACAGACATGTGGAACAAGCTGTACACCAATCAGGGAACGATATTAGAGCCGCTGTTAAAAGAGCTGACAGAACTTGTGGCAGCAAGGCAGGACAGTGAGGAAATCAGACAACTGGATAAGGAAATCAAAGATATAAGCGGGCAGAGCCAAATCCTAAACCAAGTCATGAGGAAAGGATATATGGACTCTGCTCTTTTTATGGAGAGCAGTAGCAAGCTTGGCTGGCAACTGACGGAATGCAGGAGAAAAAAGACACTTTTGACCAGAAAGCTGAGAAGGACAAAAGAAATCGTGCGGACCGAACAGCTTATCCAACTGATCGCAGAACAGGACGGATTAATGGAGGAGTTTGACGAGCAACTGTTTAAAATGACAGCGGAGAAGATCGTGGTCTCCAAAGAACACGACATCACCTTCTGCCTGTACAACGGACTGAAACTGACGGAGAGGGGAGGTGGACAGGATGCAGTGGCACATGCCAATCGGCTATAAAGTTGTGGATGGAAAAATCACCATCTGCGAAGAGCAGAGAAAGATTGTGGAACAGATATTTACAGACTATGACAGCGGAGTGGCGGCAGGCAGGATCGCCCAGAACCTGAAAGGGAGAAAAATATGCAATGCAAAAGGGAAAGTGTCCTGGACCCATGCATCCATTGGCAGGATACTGGAAAACCCAAGCTACCTTGGCACAGAATACTATCCGCAGCTCATAGGAGAGGAACTGTTTGAGAGAGTCCAGCGCAGACGGGAAAAGGTGAGGGCAGAGCTTGGAAGGGCAGACCACCGGTCCGGCAGGGATGAGAGAATCCTCTTCGGAGGTGTCATCTGGTGTGCAGAATGCGGGGCAGTATGCAGCCATATCCAGCCGAGCCACAAAAAAGAGCGTGGCGGCACTGCCAAGTGGAAGTGCAAGAGTTATGTGATTGGCAGAGCAAAAAACTGCAGGAACAGTTTTATTACAGACGGGCAGGCAAAGCAGGTGTGTGTGGAAGCCATCAATGCAGTGATACGAAACAAAGGCCTGCTCCGGGTACAAAGGCAGGAGGAAAAGGTCAGCCCTCAGTACCGGGTTCTGGAGCGGAACCTGCAGCGGATGAAAGAAGAACAGGAACGCACAGAAACAGACCTGATGAAATTGCTCTATGAAAGGGCAGAGGAACGCTACCGGACACTGGAGGTCAGGGATGGGGAGTTCCGGACAGAGGAGGTCAAAAACATCCTTGCAGGGAAAAAGGAACTGGAAACATTTGATGAAAATTTATATAGAAAAATAATCGCACGCATCTGGGTGCATGGCGGAAACATGGCAGAAGTGGAGCTTATCAATGGGAGCCGTGTCACAGCCGGGTACAAGGATTAGGAGGGAGAGCAGATGGCAGAAACAGCAAAAAAGATCAGCATGATACCTGCCAAGGTGCAGTATGACCGGAATGTGAAACTGTCAGAGAAGAAAATGAAGGTCGCTGCCTACTGCCGTGTCAGTACGGAACTGGAAGAGCAGGACAGCAGCTATGAGGCACAGGTGGAGTATTATACCAGCAAGATATCTGAAAACGAAAACTGGAAAAATGCCGGCATCTATGCAGATGACGGAAAGAGTGGAACAAACACCAAAAAGAGGGCAGACTTTAATGCCATGATACAGGATGCCCTTGCCGGAAAAATCGACATGATCCTTACAAAGTCGGTCAGCAGGTTTGCGAGGAACACGGTAGACTCGCTGGTGACCATCCGAAAACTGAAGGAAAAGAATGTGGCGGTGGTGTTCGAGAAAGAGGGGATCAATACACTGGAGGGAACCGGCGAAATCCTTATCACCATCTTAAGCAGCCTGGCACAGGAGGAGAGCCGCAACATCAGTGAGAACATCCGCTGGGGAGTCGTGAGGAAATTTGAAAAAGGCAAGGTCATCGTAAACTGCACAAAGTTCATGGGATACACCAAAAACGAGGATGGTGACCTGGTCATCGTACCCGAAGAGGCAGAGATCGTAAAGCTGATCTTCCGCCTTTATCTGGAAGGCTACAGTACCGGGAAGATCGCAAAGCATCTGGAAGAGCAGGGAATCAAGACCGCCACAGGGCAGGACAAATGGCATTCCACGGTAATAGACAAAATGCTCCGCAATGAAAAATACATGGGAGATGCATTACTGCAGAAAACCTATACGGTGGATTTCATGACAAAAAAGAAAGTCAAGAACACTGGAATCGTACCGCAGTATTATGTGGAAGATGACCATGAGGCAATCATTCCGAAAGAGCTGTTCTACAGGGTACAGGAAGAGATGATGCGGAGGGCATCCTTATGCAAGGCGGCTGTCACCCGGAAGAAGAACCAGAAAAGCAGGTATTCCTCCACCTATGCACTGACCGGCATGCTGATCTGCGGAAAATGCGGACAGGAGTACAGGAGAGTCACCTGGGCGAGAAACGGGAAAAAGAAAGTGGTCTGGAGATGCAGCAATCGGCTGACCAACGGAGTGAAGAAATGCGGGGAATCCGAGACACTCGAAGAGAACGCATTAAACAGGGCGGTGATGGAAGCCATCCACAGGATCACAAGTGATGATATGGAATTTATGGAACACTTCCGGCAGAACATCATCCATGTCATCGGGAGCTATGGCACCGCAAAAGAGTCCGGGGAATACGAGGAAAAGATAAAAGAAAAACAGGAAGAGATGGTGGCACTGATTGCAGAGAATGCAAAGACCGGTTCCTACACACCGGAGTTTGATGAACGCTACCGAATCATAGCAGAAGAAATCAATGCCTTAAAAGAGGCACAGAAAA
>ULLJ01011457.1_pt1 | contig 9080 bp, 4 predicted proteins | sample 1951371 | NCBI WGS metagenome assembly ULLJ01 (sample SAMEA4835522, study PRJEB28245) | human gut metagenome | biome: gut microbiome; material: fecal sample | place: Denmark | collected 2008
TGAAACGCAATATCGATAGACTGAGAGACTAAGGATTGGATGCTTATAAAATTTGATATGCAGTGTGAAAAATAACATTTTTAACATGCAAGATTTGTGCTTATGCACAGACTTGATATACGCAAAAGACAGCGTAAAAATGGGGATTTTATGAAAATATGTGCGATAAAAATAAAATATCAGGAAAATAAACGTACAGAAAAAAGAATGGTATGTTACAATAGAAAAAACAAAAGAAAATGGAGAAAACAATGAGACCGGAATATATTTTTATGGATCTGGATGGAACGATTTCAGATCCGAAAGAGGGAATCACAAAGGCGGTGGCACATGCACTTTCGTATTATGGAATCCAGGTTGAAAATTTAGATACATTAGAGAAGTTTATTGGACCACCGCTTCTGGATTCTTTTCAGGATTTTTATGGATTTTCAGAGGAACAGAGCCGGGAGGCAGTCGGAAAATACAGGGAATATTTCAGCAGGCAGGGTCTTTTTGAGAATGTTTTGTATGATGGAATGAAAGAATTACTTGCGGAAGTTGCTTCACTGGGAAAAAAGATTGTGATCGCGACATCAAAACCGGAAGTATATACTGTACAGATCCTTAAGTATTTTGAAATTGAGCAATATTTTTATTTTGTTGCAGGAAGTACATTAGACGGCAGCAGAAGTAAAAAAGGTGATGTGATCCGCTACGCTCTGGATTCACTTAAAATCACTGCTGATCAGGCAGTAATGGTGGGAGACAGAAAACATGATGTGATTGGTGCAAAAGAAAATGGCATGTATGTGATCGGTGTTTTGTATGGCTATGGTGACAGAATGGAACTTGAAACTGCCGGGGCAGACTGTATTGTTGCGGATGTGAATGAATTGAAAGTAAAATTAAATAATATATAAGTAAAATTAGCTAAAATCACAACTAAATATATGGGAAAATGGTACTGAATCATATAAAAGAACTTGACGGCAGCAGAGTACTGTGGTAAAGTGAAAATGATTATTTACAAAACAAGGAGGAAAATCCTCTGCTCCTGCAAAGGCAGTCGCATTTTGCTCCGCAAAACAAGGAGGATTGGTTATGAAAACCAGAAAAACATTTTTTCACAGAGCTGTTTGCATGTTTTTGACAGCAGTTATGGCAGTTACGTTATTTACAGTGGCAGCTCCGACAGAAGCACAGGCAGCCGGACTTTCTTTTAAAGGGAATGGAAAGTCTACAGTTACAATTAAAGATACACAGTGTTATAGCGGACGGAATTTGAAGGTAAATTATATCAAATTCAAACCATCCGTGACTGGTACGGTAACTTTAAAGTTTGACTGCAGTTCTTCTTATTACAATAATTCCCAGGGGTATGTTACATTTTGCAATAAAAATAAAAAGACGATCGGTCAGAAAAATGAAATCTGGAGAAATGATTATGCCGGCAAGATTTACAATACCACAACGTATGGTGTAAAGAAGAATACTACATATTATTTTGCAGTGCAGTGTAATGCAGGTACAAAAATCACAGCTACTGTAAAAGCTATTAAAGATTCATCTGCAAGTTCAAAATCAAAAGCAAAAACACTTTCAAAAGGAAAGAAAGTGACAGGTGTTATTGCATACGGTGACAGTAAGGCAGACTGGTATAAAATCAAACTGACTAAGAGTGCTAAATTGAATCTGTATTATCTCGCAAACACAAATGGAACAAATGAAAAAAATGGTTTTAAGATAACTTTCTATAATAAAGATGGAAAAGTATTTTCTGGTAAAAACAATGGAAAAAAAGTTTCTGCTATTTCAAAAGTTACCAGATTATATCCGGAAGATGGATGGTATATCAGTTTGGCAAATGGTGGAACAAAATTTGATCTGCCGTCTGGTACATACTACATCAAGGTAGAGCGTATGAGCAAAGCGTCATCTGGTTCTTATACATTAAAATGGACCACATTTTAGGAAAAATTAAAAACAGCACTGCCAGATCTTATTCTGGTCAGTGCTATTTTTTTAGTTATCGTTCTCATCGTCAGAAGACATATTATATACCTGACGTTTTCTTGCCATCTCATCATTTTCAAGATACTCATCATAAGTTGAAACTTTATCGATGAATGTTCCGTCCGGCAGGAACTCGATGATCCTGTTTGCAGTTGTCTGCACGACCTGATGGTCACGGGAAGCAAAAAGCACAACACCAGGGAATTTGATCAGTCCGTTGTTTAATGCGGTGATAGATTCCATATCCAGATGGTCAGTCGGCTCATCTAAGATCAGGACGTTCGTAGCCATGATCATCATGCGGGAGAGCAGTACACGCACCTTCTCACCACCGGAGAGAACACGCATCTTTTTCGTTCCGTCTTCGCCTGCGAAAAGCATACGGCCAAGGAATCCACGTACATAAGTTGCATCTTTGATTTCGGAGTATTGTGTCAGCCAGTCAACGATCAGAAGATCGGTATCAAAGATCTCTGTGTTATCTTTCGGGAAATAGGACTGGCTTGTGGTAACACCCCATTTGTAAGAACCGGAATCCGGCTCCATTTCACCGGTCAGGATCTTAAAGAGTGTTGTTTTTGCAAGCTCGTTGCCGCCGACAAAGGCGATCTTATCATCGTGTCCAACGATAAAAGATACATTATCAAGAACTTTAACACCATCGATGGTTTTTGTGATGCCTTCTACCGACAAAACCTCATTACCGATTTCACGGCTTGGACGGAAATCGATGTATGGATATTTACGGCTGGAAGGACGGATCTCATCTAACTGGATCTTCTCTAAAGCACGTTTTCTGGAAGTAGCCTGTTTGGATTTGGAAGCGTTTGCAGAGAAACGTGAAATAAATTCCTGTAACTCTTTAATCTTTTCTTCCTTCTTCTTGTTGGCTTCTTTCATCTGTTTTACAAGAAGCTGGCTGGACTCATACCAGAAATCGTAGTTACCTGCATACAGCTGGATCTTGCCGTAATCAATATCTGCAATATTGGTGCAGACTTTGTTTAAGAAATAACGGTCATGGGATACCACGATGACTGTATTTTCAAAGTTGATCAAAAACTCCTCTAACCAGTTGATCGCATCGAGATCTAAGTGGTTGGTCGGCTCATCTAAAAGAAGGATATCCGGATTACCGAACAATGCCTGTGCGAGTAAGACCTTGACTTTTAAAGGACCAGGCATATCGCCCATCTGTGTATAATGTTCTTCGGTCGGAATACCAAGACCGTTGAGAAGTGTTGCAGCGTCAGATTCTGCATTCCATCCGTCCATATCGGCAAACTCTGCTTCAAGTTCACTCGCACGGATACCATCCTCATCCGTAAAGTCTTCTTTCATGTAAATGGCGTCTTTTTCTTTCATGATGTCATAGAGGCGTTTGTTCCCCATGATGACAGTATCGAGAACCGTATATTCATCATATTTGAAGTGATCCTGCTGCAGGAAAGAAAGACGCTGGCCGGGTGTGATCGTAACGTCACCTCCGGTTGGTTCTAACTGACCGGATAAAATTTTTAAAAAGGTGGACTTTCCGGCACCGTTTGCACCGATAAGACCGTAACAGTTTCCCTCAGTAAACTTAATATTGACGTCCTCGAACAGGGCTTTTTTGCCGATCCGAAGCGTAACGTTATTTGCACTGATCATAGTTGTTATTCTCCTGATTTGTTAATATTGATTGTGCGGATGCTGTTGCAAACCGCCATTATACCGTAATTGCACCAATTCGTATCATACTAGAAAAGTGGGGAGATTGCAACCGAAACTTCCTATTTTTATGGGAAAACACCAAGTTTTGGAAATTACATGGATTTTGGAAGAAGGATGATATATAATGAACGCAAGAGAGTCAACATGCCTGCATGATTGACGAACGGTGAATGGGATCATGTGCTGGTTCTGCGCATGATATAATGAACGCAAGAGAGTCAACATGCTTGAAAACAGGTTTTTACATACGCGAATGGAGAAAAAATGGAGAAGGAAAATAGAAAGGGACTGATCTATGAGTTTCCGATGGGGGTTGCAGTATTAAAAGGTGGACATTCATTGCAGATCGATATCGCAAATGCGGAGTTTATGAAGGCGATAGGACATGGGGAACAGGCGGAACCGGAGAGAAGCCGCGACTTTTACGACTGTGTTTATCTGCAGGATGCAGGTGTCTTTGAAGACATGATTGAAAAATGCCGGGAACAGAAAAGGGCGGAAGAGATCGAGGTAAGAATTATTTCAGGGCAGGGGCAGATCTGCTGGGTAAAATTCTGGTGCAGTATCTATTATTATAAGGATGCCGTGCCGTATTACCTTTTGATCTGTAAGAATACCAATGACAGGAAAGAACTGGAAGATGAGCTGCTTTTATTAAATGAACAGTATTCCATGTTAGAGGAAGTGACGGATGATGTACCTTTTGAGTACGATGTGAAAGGAAAAAGATTCCGGATTCCGCACAAATACCATATCAATGGACGTCTGCAAAAAGATGATCAGGATTATATGGAAATTGAAAAGTGGCTTGCTTTTATCCATAAAGATGAACAGACGTTATACCGGGAAGTGATTCAGAATGCATCCGAAAGGGAGATGTCAGGTTCATTTGACTACCGGATGAATACAGCCCTTGGAGGAGGAATACCACAATATTGCTGGTACCGGACTGTTTACCGGAGTATCCGTGGTACAAACGGAAAAATTTTAAAGATTATTGGAAGAAGTTATGATATCAGCTCAGACAGAAAGATACAGGAGCAGCTTTCCGAAGAGATGCGCAGAGATCCGCTGACGCATCTTTACAACAAAGTTGCGACCGGTGAGGAAGCGGAGAGAATACTGAAGGAGTATCCGGAAGGAACACATGTATTGTTTCTGATCGATATCGATAATTTTAAAAGTATTAACGATACGTTCGGACATACAGTGGGGGATACGGTGATTTCAGATATTGCATCGGCTTTGGAAGAACAGTTTCCGGATCATAAACTGGTGGGAAGAGTCGGCGGGGATGAATTTCTGGTACTGATGGATAATACGACTTTAAAACAGGCGGAACAAAAGGCAAAAGAACTCTGCAGACATGGAGAAAAAAAACTGGTCGGGGATGATGCGGTCATACATGTGACGATGAGTGTGGGACTTGCGGTGTCCGGGCAGGATGGAAATTGTTATACAGAGCTGTTTGACCAGGCAGACCGTGCAATGTACGCGATCAAACGTAGTGGAAAAAGCAATTATGCATTTGCGGGGAAAAATAAGACGGTTCATACGAAACGCAATATTGATACCTGTGGGAAAGATGTGGATTATGAAAAAAAGCAGGGGATGGACAAAGAATTTTTAAATACGGCATTTTTGCTTTTATCTCATGCGAGAGATATGAATGGTTCCCTGAATGTGCTGCTTGAAAGAATCGGCAGGCGGTATCATCTGGATATGGTGGCAGTTTTTGAATATGATGAACAAATTCCGCAGATGACGCTGACCAATTACTGGAGTACATTTGGACAGATTTATGAAAAAAATGTTATAAAGCCGATTCGTACCGAAGTTGTGGAAGCGGGCAGCGGAGATTTTGTCATACTGAATGATACGGATGAAACACACTATAAAAGATTGTCGTTTGAAAACTGGAATACAGGAGAAAACCGTATCACGCAGATTGCAGTAGCAAAATTTGAATATTCCGGCAGCAAGACAGGAGGATTGTATTTTGGTGTGCAAAACAGACAGAATTATTTTGAGAGTGCGGACAGAACAACGTTTTGTGAACTTGCCAGAGTAACATCCGTTTTTGTATCACTGCGCAATAAGTTAAGGGATGATCAGAAAGAAATCCGTCATCTGCAGGATCGTGACCAGCTTACCGGACTGTACAATTTAGAGGCGTTTAAATATAGACTGAAAAATATTTTAGCAGAAGCAAAACAGGGGCAGGAACACTATGCTCTCGTCCATATAGATATTGATAAGTTTTCATATGTAAATGAAAACTACGGACAACAGACCGGAGATGCCATCTTAAAAGATTTTGCTGGGGGTATACAGACAAATGAAAGAGTGCTTTTGGCATGCCGGATGTATTCTGACTATTTTATCCTCCTTTTAAAAGGAAAAGATCAGAGTGAAATAGAAAAACTCGTTGCATGGAGCACAGAACATTACGAGGAAAAATTAAAGAAACGCTATCCGTCCGGCACGCTGAGACTTTCGGTAGGAATTTGTCATATTGAAAATCTGAATGAAAAATTTGATACGATATTGGAGAGCGCAAATCTGGCGCGTAAACTGGTAAAAGAACAGGGTGGCTCCGGAATCTGTGTATATAAGGAAGAAATGCGAGCGAAACGCGATGATGCGATCCAGATTACAGGACGTTTTTATGGTGCCATGCAGCAAGGGGAACTTGAAGTTTATCTGCAGCCGAAATTTAATCTGGAAGAACGTAAAATATATGGGGCAGAAGCATTAGCAAGATGGCGTACAAAGACCGGTGAGATGATCATGCCGGGAAGATTTGTACCTCCGCTCGAGAACATCGGATATGTGGTGGATCTTGATTTTTACATTTATGAGCAGCTTCTGCGTGCGATGAAAAGATGGAAAAAGGCAGGAAAAGAACTGTTTACGATATCTACCAATTTTTCGAGACGCAACTTTGAAAGCGGTGGAAAAAATTTTGCCGGACGCTTAAAACGCATGGCGGATCATTATGGAATCGATCCGAAGTATATTGAGGTGGAAGTTACGGAGAGCGTTGTGGTAGAAAATGTAGATGAGTTAAAAAGGGTGCTTTCAGAACTTGAAAAATTCGGTTTCCGCATTGCGATCGATGATTTTGGAACAGGATACTCCTCGCTTGGCGTGCTGCTTGAGATACCGGCGGATGTGGTGAAAATCGATAAAAGTTTTACCGACCGCATTAATTTAAAAGAACAGCGGAATTTTGTTTCACAGATGGGAAACTTTATCCACTCTGCAAAAGAAGAAGTGATATTTGAAGGGATTGAAACGGAAGAGCAGCTTCAGTTTTTGCGTGGCTGTGGATTTTTGTACGGACAGGGATATTTATTTGACAGACCGATTCCACTGGAAGAATTTGAAAGAAAATATATGTGAGATTGCACTTGTTTTTGTACAGTCAAAGACCTTTTCTTTTGGTGAATTCTATGCTAAAATATGACTCAAGTCGATAAATTGTATCATTTTGTGCTTTTCACACAGGAGTATGGGGTGATGCAGTATCACATTTATTTTTTCAAAAATAAGGAGGAATAAGTAATGTCCAGAGCAAAACAGTCAATGGACGGTAATACAGCAGCAGCTCATGTAGCATATGCGTTTACAGATGTTGCAGCTATTTACCCAATTACACCATCCAGCCCGATGGCAGATACCGTAGATCAGTGGTCTGCAGCAGGACAGGAGAACATTTTTGGTAATCAGGTAAAAGTCGTAGAGATGGAGTCTGAGGCAGGTGCTGCAGGTGCCGTTCACGGTTCTCTTGCTGCAGGTGCTTTAACAACTACATTTACAGCTTCACAGGGTCTTTTATTAATGATCCCGAATATGTACAAAATCGCAGGTGAGCAGCTTCCATGTGTATTCGATGTATCTGCACGTACAGTTGCTACACAGTCTTTAAATATTTTTGGTGATCACAGTGACGTATATGCCTGCCGTCAGACAGGTTTCGCTATGTTATGTGAGACCAACCCACAGGAAGTTATGGACTTAAGCCCGGTTGCACATCTTGCAACAATCGAAGGAAAAGTTCCATTCATCAACTTCTTCGATGGTTTCCGTACATCCCACGAGATCCAGAAGATCGAGAAATGGGATTACGCTGACTTAAAAGAAATGTGCAACATGGACGCAGTTGAAGCATTCCGTGCACATGCATTAAATCCGGAGCATCCGGCTATGCGTGGTTCTCATGAGAACGGAGACGTTTTCTTCCAGCATCGTGAGGCTTGTAACACAGCTTACAACGAGTTACCGGCAATCGTTGAAAAATACATGGCTAAGATCAACGAGAAATTAGGAACAAACTACGATTTATTCAACTACTACGGAGCAGAAGATGCTGACCGTGTTATCGTAGCTATGGGTTCTGTTAATGATGTAGCTGAAGAGGTAATTGATTACTTAACAGCTAAGGGCGAGAAAGTCGGTCTTATCAAAGTTCGTTTATATCGTCCATGGGTATCTGAGGCATTCTTAAAAGTTCTTCCTAAGACAGCTAAGAAAGTTGCTGTTCTTGACAGAACAAAAGAGCCAGGTGCACTCGGTGATCCGTTATACTTAGACGTAGCAACCACACTTCGTGAGGCAGGTCTTGATACAATCGTATTAACAGGCGGCCGTTACGGATTAGGTTCTAAAGATACACCACCTTCAAGCTTATTCGCAGTATACAAAGAGTTAGAGAAAGATGCTCCAAAGAGCAGATTTACTATCGGTATCGTTGATGATGTTACAAACTTAAGCTTACCGGAAGTAAAACCGGCTCCAATCACTGCAGCAGAAGGTACAGTTGAGTGTAAATTCTGGGGTCTCGGCGGAGATGGTACTGTAGGTGCTAACAAGAACTCTACCAAGATCATCGGTGACCACACAGATAAATACATCCAGGCATACTTCCAGTATGACTCCAAGAAAACTGGTGGTATCACAATTTCTCACTTAAGATTTGGTGACAAACCGATCAGAAGCCCGTATTACATCAATCAGGCTGACTTTGTAGCATGCCACAACCCATCTTATGTAACAAAAGGATTCAAGATGGTACAGGATGTAAAACCAGGCGGAGTATTCATGATCAACTGCCAGTGGTCAGATGAAGAATTAGAGCATCATTTAAATGCTGCTGCTAAGAAATACATCGCTGACAACAACATTCAGTTATACACCATCAACGCTATCGATAAAGCTATCGAGATCGGTATGGGTAAACGTACAAACACAATCTTACAGTCCGCATTCTTCAAATTAGCAAACGTAATGCCAATCGAAGAGGCTGTAGATTTCATGAAACAGGCTGCTAAGAAATCCTATGGTAAGAAGGGTGATGCAGTCGTAGAGAT
>ULLJ01016696.1_pt1 | contig 8926 bp, 2 predicted proteins | sample 1951371 | NCBI WGS metagenome assembly ULLJ01 (sample SAMEA4835522, study PRJEB28245) | human gut metagenome | biome: gut microbiome; material: fecal sample | place: Denmark | collected 2008
AGTCCTTCTCGATGGTGGCCTTCACCTCGTCAAAATGAGCCTGCACGGTAGCGACCTCCTCGGTCAAACGCACATAGGCCGCCTCGTTAGCCAGTTTCTTCAGATGCTCTGCCTGGGCGGCAGCAGCTTCCTCCAAATATTTGGCGATGGCCTCATTGACACCCTTCACGGCCTCGGCGTCCAGCGTAGAAGTCTCCGTGAGCGCACAGTCGGCGTTCTTGGCATCAAGGTCTGACTGGATGGCATCGATCTGAGCCTGAATGGTCTTCACCGTCTCTGCAAAGTTCTCGGCCACATCCGGGCAGTCCTCGGCAACCTTAGCCTTGGCGTCGTCGAGGGCCTTCTGCAGGGCAGCCACTTCCTCGGTAAGGCGCGCATAAGCAGCCTCGTTGATGGCTTTGAGACTCGTCACTGTGACATGAGCGTCCGTGATGTCGAGTGAGTACTCCGTCGTCTCATTGGCAGCGAGTACATTGGAAAACACGATGGCTGAGGTCTCGTTTGTCGCAAAGTCCGGGTCGGCCACGACATTGAACGAGAAGATCACGCCGTCGCCATCCTTGTAAGGCTGAATCTTGTCGATAGGCAAAGAAGAGAGTGCGACGCGCACGATGCCATTCTTCTCAATGGAAGAGATGGCGAAATTGCTTGACAAGCGCTCACTATACTGGAAATTCATTTTCCCGTTGCTCTTCTTCTCGATATGCAATCCCTCCGGCAGCGTGATGTCGGCCTGAAGACCGCAGAAATAAATATCGTTCTTCAGCACAACGTCCACCTTATGGGTGCCACCAGGCTTGATGGAGAACGCCTGCTCACCAGTGCTAAGGCTTCCCGCCATCGGCGTGATAGCCTGATAGGTTGGGCAGTCGATAAGCACCTTCTTGCCCTGGCGGTTGCCTCCACTGCAAGTGGAGAACCAGATCTGTGCATTATCGGCAGCAGAGAAGGTGGATTTTGCTCGAATCTGGAACGCGCCCAAAGCACCCTCAGATCCCTCTATAGGAGTGAAGTCCTTGGTGAGGAGGGCGATACGCCACTTCGCATCAGGCTGCTGGATCATCGTAGCAATGAAGCATTCACGGTCTATGCGCTCCTCGTTGATTTTGAAGCTACCCGGTACAATCTCGACCTGCGAGGAAGTGAAGTCCATATCAAACTGCATCGCATAGATCACCTCGTCATTGACGAGGTTCACAGTGATCTCTTTGGTCTCGCCCGGCTTGATGGCAATAGGACCACCGTCGTTGAGCACAAGTCGGTTGCCAGCAAGGACAGAGAGCGTCCCGCTTATGGCCAAGACCATCATCAAGGCCATTCTTTTGAAACTTGTTGTAATCTTAAACATAACTATTTACGTTTAGAAGATGTATGTTGTCGTTGTTGTTATCAAAAATAGGCGCGGCTGTCACATACGTGGCAACCACGCCCTCGTAATTGAGAAAAAATTACCGATGTATATGATTATTTACCAGTAACCTTCTGGGTCTTGCCGTTGGCGTTGCGGACAATGTTGATGCCCTGCTTCACCTTATCCAGCAACTGACCGCCCACAGTATAGATCTTCTGCTTCAGGCTGCCCTCGGCCTCCATGCCGCTGATGCCGGTCGCATCGCTGCCCGTGATCGTCGTCTCACGGCCATTGGCCTCGGCAAAGATAACCTTGTCGAGCGCCACCTTGTCGATGCTGCCGCCCTGCACGTCGAGGTAGAGGATGGCGGAACCATTGGTGAAGCAGTTGTTCTCTATCGTAGAGATGACCACGCGGTGTACGCCGTCGATGTCCTTGGAGTAGAGTGCGTGACCGTTGGCACGGTTGCCTACGCTCTCACCCACCACCGTCATGCCTGCGGGCAGGATGATGTCCATCTGGCAAGCCACATAGTCCTTGCGGTTTTCGAGATTGATAGCGATGCGCTGTACGCCGTTGTTGTCTTCTGCCGAGACGGTGAGGTTTTCGGATCCCACCATCGGAGCGTTCAGAGTGCCACCCAGCGACGGCCAGAGACCATTGGTCACCTTGGCTGCAATGAGGGTCACGTCAGCGATGGAGATCTTGCCGTCGCGGTTGACGTCGGCTGCGGCAAATACCTTGCCACCCTCCAGGGTCTCCGGATCGAGCACAGCGTTGAGCACGGTGAGGTAGTCGTCGGTCAGGACAACGCCGTCCTCGGTGACGTCGCCGAGCACATACGTGTTCTCCTCGATGGAAGTTCTGAGAGCATTCATCGACTCGACCAAAGACTCAGACGTAGCAGCGACCAACTTCACGCCATACTCCTCGTCCTTCGAATAGTTGATCTCCTTTTGCCCAGCCTCGCTACCATCAGGATTCAGCCATGCATTTCCGTTGATGTCCTTCGTGGGAAGAATACGGTCACAGCCGTGGAAATCGAGATAATTGTCGAAGTTTTGCTTAGCGAGCTTCAAGTTATCAAACTGTTCGCGCAACGCACCGTCCTCGTCATAGATCTTCGTTCCAGACTTATAGAACGAATTCTGCATGGCGCTGTAAGCGCCCCACACATTGTTCCTATACACTTGATATGTCTCATTATAAGCTCCAAACACCTCTGCCATTGCAAGCTTCGCATAGGCATCGTAAAGGCAACCATCCTTGTACGACTCCACCTGACTGTCGGTCAGAATGGCCGACACAGGGCCTTCCTCCAGCGTCTTGGCAGCCTGCTCAAGGACGCCGCTGACCTCCTCGGCCTTCTCACTGGCCACATTGAAGAACAGCTTCTCGTAGTTCTCCATGTAGGACTTGCCGCTCTCAAACACGAAGAAGTCACCCTCAATCTCTACCCCTGATGACATTTCAAGCACATTGGAGCTATGCTGGTAAGACGCTATCAGCTCCTTCACCCTGGTCTGCTCAGCCACCAGAGCGTCATAGGCATTCTGAAGGTCCTTCATTGCCTTGGCGTGGGCAACATAGGGCTTGTTGGCCTCCATGATATCCGTGCGGGTAGCACCCATGCGGTCTATCAACACGTTGAGGAGGTGGATGACCTTCGTCTTGTAGGTCACGATCTCGTCGCCATAAGAGGTGATGAGGTTCTTCACGCCATCGAGTTCGTTGCGGCAAGCGTCCAATGCAGACTTGTACTCTACCTTCACGGGCGTATATACTCCGTCGTAGGTAATGTTGACATCACTGTAGGACAACTCGGCCTGCGATACCAGCATCTCCAAACTGCTGGCTACGCCCTCGATCAACTCGGCATTCACGAGCTTGATGAGACCCATGCGAGCCTGCGCCACCTTCTTCTCCAGTGCCAGCAAGCCAGCGTCTTTCTTCGCCTCTGCCGGGGTTGCGTTTTCGTCAAACTCCTTGAGCAGATCGTCAAGTTCCTTGGCGAGGTTCTTGCAATGCTCGTCATAGTATGCCTTGACCTCGTCAGCCGCCGTTCCCGTGAGATTGTCCAAAGCCTCGCGCTTTTGGGTCTCGATAGCAACAATGTCGGCCTTGATCGCATCAACCTCGGCCTGGTTGGCCGCGTTGTAGATACCATCGATGCTGAGAATCTTGATGCTGTGGCAGTCGTACCACTGCTTGTCCTCGCCGATAGTCAGGCCATAGATGCGCTTGCTCATCTCCTGCGAAGCGTTCTGGCGTGTGAGGTCAGCCTGCCAACGCTTGACCTGGTCAAACGTCGAGGCGATATTGGCCTCTATGCGGCTGCTTGCCACATTGAATGCACCATAATAGTCCTGCGCAGCCTTGATGCGCTCCGTGACGGTATTGTAGTCGATGGTCAGCTGGTCGAAGTTCTTGATATTGGCATCGTATGCGTCGGCCTTGGCCTTGGCGCTGGTATAGACAGCACCAGCCTCTGCGTAGAACGCATTGATATAGCGCTGCAGATCAGCGATCTTGCCCGTGAACGTGCCATCGGCAGCCTTGGCAGCCAATTCCGTGGCCGGAGTGAGGTATTTGGCGACGCAGTCCTTGTAAGACTTGAAATCGTCATCCTTGCCCTCATAGGCGAAGCCTTCCAGGGCGGCAAGCCACTTCTCGTTGTCGGCCTTGGCACCAGCGTAGCGGTCGTCGCCCTCTGTCAGCGTACCGTCCACACCTACATAGACACCCTCGTAGAGGGCCTTCCACTCGTTCTGTGCAGCCTGCTCCAGGTCGGCGACGAGCAGGTTGGGCACCATGCCAAAGAAGCTCCAGTCGGCATCGAGGTTGCTCACGAGCAACTGCGACTTCTTGTAGTCGTCGGCACTGACTCTGTCGTAGAACTCCTGCACGTTCGCAAAGGCGTTGTCGCGTACGTTCTTGTCGAAGCCAGCCACCTTTTCCTTGGCGGGAGCGAGCTGGTTGTCGTTGAGGTTGGCAAGCATCTCCTCCAACTTGGCTCTCACAGCCGTATTGACTGCCAAGTCGAGCTCCTTCTTGTAAGCCTCGATCTGATCCGTGTACTCCTGAGCCTTCTTGGCGTTGGCCTCGGCGATATCCCAAAGAGCGGGCGACGTGGTCTCCGCGTAGGTGGAAGCAGCATCGTCCTTCAAGTTCTTGATGAGGGCGGCATACTTATAGATGTTCTCCTGGGCAGCGATGATGCTCTCCACATTGACCAGCTCCTTGAGCTCCTCCGTAGAAATATTCTGGTAGCCAGCAATCTGGGCCGTACCCTCACCATACTTGTTCTCCGTCTCCTGCACCTTGGCACAGAAGGTATTGTAACGGGTGAGGTTGTCTCCAGCAATGACAGCGTTGTAGTCGCTATTGCCCTCGATGAAGGCCTTCAAGCCGTCGAGTTCGAGCTTGATGGAACGGTAAGCCTCGCTGACCATCGAGTTGTTGGTGGTCGTCAGACCCTCGGCATAGTACTTCTCCACCAGCGCCTTCTGCTCCTTGATGCGCTTCAGGAGATCGCCGAGCTGACTGAGATAGGGCTTCAGCGTCTCAGGACGGAGATCGGAAGCGTTGAACAAACCGTTCACCTCATCCCAAAGTTCCTGTTTCAGGTTGAGTTCGTACACCTGGGTTTTATAGTTGGTGCAGTCGTCATAAGCCTGCTTGGGAAGCATCTTGAGCACGTTGGAAAGATCCGTCATGCGTCTGACAATCCCCGTATTGAGCACCGGCTCATACTTATAGCTACTGTAACTGTACTCCAAAGAACCCGTCCAGGCTTTACCTGCCTTGTAGGCATCCTCGATGGCCTGCCTTATAGCCTCGCGCTCCTTGTAGTGCACGCCGTCGGGATAGGCGAGCAGTCCGCGGTAATAGTCTGCGTTCGTACCATCCGTCTTTTGGTTGATACGCGTCCACACCGCGCTGAAAGCACTGTCGAAGCCATAGTGCGTGGAATAGTCATTTCTCGCGTAATAGCCAGAGCCATAGGTATAGTTCCAAATATCTATCTTCTGTCTGTCAAAGTTTTCCTTCAGCTTCTGGTAGGCATTATAGTTGGCCGTGGAGTCGGTGGCCATTGCCTTGAGCGCATTGGCCTCCAGCTGCAAGTCGTTGAGACGACTGGTGATGCCCTTGACGACATGGCCCTCGGCATCATAGCTATCCTTGCATGATTCCTGGAGGATCTCCTTGGCGCGCGCCGTAGCAGCCTCCGCCTTCAGTGCTTCGAGCTTGGTGGTCGTAGCCTGGATCTGTGGGTCGATGCTCTCGCCGGGGATAACGAATGCGTTCTTTGCCTCCGTCAGCGTACGGCTGACCAGCTCAGCACCCTTCGGGTAATAATAATACTGATTTCCGATGAAGTCGGTATATGCTTGCTTCTCCGCATTGACATGTGCTTTTTGGGCGTTCACACGCGTCAGCAACTCGCTCAGTGCGTCGTTGATAGCGTCAACGTCACCCTTGATGACGCTCAACAAAGACATAGCCTCTACTGCGTTGTCCTCGGTGATGTCGTCCTTGGTGGCTGCTACAGCCTGGATCTTGGCCTTCTGCGTGTTGGTGCTGGCCTCGATATCATTGAGATCCTGGAGCAACTCGTCATACTTCAGTCCGAGGTTGTCCTCCGTCCACGTCACATTGTAATACTCATAGGGCACGCCCTTGTACTCATCGATATCAGCCTTGATGGCATCGACGACTTTGCTGGCGGCATCATACATCGCCTTGGCAGCCTCTATCTTGGCAGTCTTGTCGGAATTGACCTTGTCATTGGCGAAGGCAGCATCGAGGGCCTGGGCGTCGGTGAGGATGGTCTCCTTGAGTTGCACGGCCAGCAAAGCGGCAAGAAGGTCGGCATCGAGCTTCTCCTTGGCAGCACTGAAGTTGCCTGCCACACGGTCGATCTCTGTCTGAAGCTTGGTGATACGCTCTCCGTAGGTCTTGCCTGTGACCTCCGTGGCCGGAGTGGCAACGACGAGCGTCTTCGTACCGACGGTCGCACGCAGCGTGGCCAGTGCGTCCTTGTAGTTCTTGATGGCGGTGTTCACCACATCGTAACGGCCCATGGCAGCCGTGGCGTCATCCTGATACTTGACGACGGCCATAGCAGCAGCGTCTATCTGACTCTGGAAGTCCCCGCGCACCGTCTCGGTCAGCGTCTTCTCCTGATAGCCCTTCTCAACAGCGGCCTTAATCTCGTCGATGGTCTTCTGCAGGCCGGCAGCCGTCTTCTGGAAGTGGGCAGCCATATCATACGTATCGCCCTCGGCGGCTGGCTTCATCTTGGCCACAGCAGCCTTGGCGTCGTCGAGCTTCTTCTGCAAGCCCGTCTCTGTGCCCAGCGCCTTGAGCAACTTCTGATAGTTTTCGTAGTTCTGGATGATGGCACCAGCATCGCTGCGCAAGCTGCTGATCTTGGCCTGGATGGCATCGCGGTCGGCATCATAGCTGGCCGTGCGGATATTGTGGGGTGCCTTGTAGTCCTTGTCCACCTTGTCCTTGAGGGCATTGATAGCGGTACGGATCTCCTTGACGCGATTGGCATACTTCTGGTTCACATCATCGCTCTTCTCCAGATACTGGAAGTCATCCTCCAGAGCGGCAAGGAGCTGGACGGCAGCAGCATACTTGGCTTCGGCATCGGCATGATTGGCGAGATAGTCGTCCTTCGTGGCATTGATGACCCCCACCTGTGCTTCCTTCAGCGTGCGGAAGTTCTCCTCCTGCTCAGAAGCCTTCGTCTTGTCGGCATCGATGGTCTTGTACAGGTCGCTCACCTTCTTCCACGCTGAGCGCATGGCGTTGAGGGCCTCTGCGTTCCAATCGGCATAGTAGCCGTCGTCCGGCATCTGGGTGTGTATCTCCTCCTGAGCTGCATTGAAGACGCGCAGACCGTCCTGATAGACGTCATTGATATTTCTCCAAGCGTCATCAGAAGCACGAATGTTGGTCTTCAACTCATTCAACGTGCGGTTGAAGTTTTCCGTAAACTCAGCCGTTTTCAGTTCCTTGGCCGTGCCAGCGTTGTACTTCTGCCGTGCCAGCGCTTTAAAGTCGTTGATGCTTTGCTGTATCTTGTTGTAGTCTGCCTGATAGGTAGCTCGGATTTCTTCGGCTACAGTATACCACGTCGAAGAGAAACCACTAAACGTCCATTCAGCAGCCTCGTAGGCGTTCTGTGCACTATGGTAGGCATTCTCGTTGTCGTTGGCTTTCTCTACGACCGTGGCCAGGGCAGCAATACCATTGGTCAGTGCACGAAGCTCGGGGCTGTTCTCTCCCTGCCAAAGGTGGTTCTTCACATAGACATCATAATCACCTTTCTCAATGATGTCAAGCTGGCTGGCATAGTCGGCCACCTGCATCTCCAGGCTGGGCTTTCCGTCCTTGCCCTTTTTCCAGGCATCAGTGGTACGGAAGTACTTGCTGGTACCGCTAACGATTTCGCCGAGCTGCGCACTGAGCTCCTTCACCGGAGCGGCGAAGTCGAAGATCAAGGTAAACTTGACACCAGAGAACTTGAATTCGCCCGGGGTCACGGCACGAACCTTGACTTTTACTTTCGCTGGCGCGTCACTATCGATAGTAAAAGCGACGCCGGGGGCATACTCCTTGCCCTTATAGACAGCGACAATCTTGGCATTGTCGGTAAACGTGGCACGCTGCAGCATGTACTCGCCAGGAGCCAGTTCTTTCTCGATGGAAACTTCCTTTCCTGTGGAGACGGTCACGGAACCGTCTTCCGATACGGTCAAATCATCTCCTGTCCATGCGGTCTTGTCGATCACAACATCGGCGTCGGCCAATGCTGCAACGGGGGCGCCTGTGATGGCAAGGAGAGAAACCAGTACATCTTTTCTCATAATCTTATTTAATTGTACAAATTAATTATTTTCTTTTCTATTGCTCTTCCCCTATATATAATAAGGTAAAGAGACGTTGATAGACCACTTTTTGTCAGTGCAATCGTGTACAAAATTATACATAATCCATGGAGTCATGCGAAACCGCAATGGTCCTTTTCGTGAACCATCGTGTTTTTTTCGTGAATGAAAATACGCCACAAAGGGTGTCCCACATCTCACACTATGGGAAATGTCCATTCAATCCACGGATGGGGGGGTAAATCCACACCCCTTTCCTTCGTCAGGATCAAGGTCAGGGTCGTCGGGGTCATCCGACGGCAGCGTCGCATAAGAGCTACGCGCGTCCTGCATCAAGCTTTTGAGCGCTGGTTTCGATACATTGAGTACGACCACCTGCCCATTGGAGCCGTAGAGCGACACCGTCTGCTTGAGGGCATTCATGTGGAAGACCCGGTTCTTATTGATGATGTATTTCCGGCCCATCCTGACCAAATTGTTGTGGTCTGGAAACCTCGTCCGAATCTCCCGTTCTATCTCCCCGAGGCAGAAAGGCACCATGATCTTGTTGCCATACAGATTGTGTATTTCCGTGTAGTGGTCATCAGCCTCAAACAGCAAGGCATCATCAAGATTGAGCATATAAATCTCACCGCAAAGGATGAGACACATATTGCTTTTGTGTTCCATTTCG
>ULLJ01018780.1_pt1 | contig 8881 bp, 6 predicted proteins | sample 1951371 | NCBI WGS metagenome assembly ULLJ01 (sample SAMEA4835522, study PRJEB28245) | human gut metagenome | biome: gut microbiome; material: fecal sample | place: Denmark | collected 2008
AGGTGGCAGAAACCACCCTTTACAGAGTACATCACAGAAGGGAATACAGGACCATTACTTCGGTAGTGGTCTTTTCTGTACTCTTAAAAGCTGTGAATTTATGAGGAGGAAACATAGTTGAAAGATTTTGAAGGGTTCATTAAGAACTATGCTACCAGAGATTTTATCTATTTTTTTGCAGAAAAATCTATTGAAATATATAAAAATCAAGTAGAAAAATTAGATGAACATTTGGTATGTAATATTACATTTCCTTTAAACATTATTCAGCATGGTTTTATACATAAGCAGGCAAAAGTCATGTTATCGGCATGGGATATTCCAAACATGGCATATCTTTCTATCACGAATTCCAATGATTACAGAAATGATATTATGACAGAACAATTAGCAGGAAGAGTGGTCAACCTGTATCGTGGGTATGAAAATAAGCATTCAGGAAGTGAATATATTGGAAATAATGGACTGCCTAGTATATTCAAATATTTGATGGGAATGTCATATGAACAATTTAAATACGCAAATCCGGCATGGATATATCAGAACTATAACCGCAATTACCATATGCTGATCGGTTCGCCTAATATTAACAGGAAAAAAATAGTTGATATCAATGTGATTACAAACGAATTATTTGGACTTACAGCAGAGGAATTGTTAGCAGTAGAATGGATTATCTGGTGGCTGTGTTCTATTCATCCAGATCCATTAAGCGCACCGGAAGAGTTATATAGAAAAAAAGAAAATAGCATCCTGACAAAGAAAAATCTGGAGCGGGTTATAAGTTATTATTCTGTGACCTATGAACAGGTGAGAAACTCATCATTGCGAAAACAGATTTTCTACAACAAACCATTTGTGATTACGCAAAAGACGAAAGAAACGATTGCAGTCAGTTTCTATTTGGTACAGATGATGATAGCAGATGGATTGTACTGGCTGATTCGGGATTACTATCACAACAATCATTGGGGAACCAAATTTATAATTGCTTTTGGAGAGATGTTTGAGGATTACTTTGAAGAACTGGCAGGTTTATATCTGCCCAAGAATTCATGGCATAAGATTCCAGAGGAAAGAAAAAAGAGTGCTGATTATTATGTTGAAGTGGATGAAGCGGTATTTTTGTTTGAATTAAAATCAGGATTACTTGGACTGGGAGCAAAACAGCAGGTGCCGGATGTTGGGCAGATTGATATATTTTATAACAGGAACATAAAAGAGGCATATGAGCAGTTGAAGGCATCAGAGCAGGAATATAAAGGAGAGAAAACTGTAATAAAGGTTTTTCTTTTGTATGAGAGTATGACCAATACACAGATGATAGTCGGCTCATTGCCGGAAATATTTGAGCAAGATCCAAGATGTTATATTATGACAATAGATGATCTGGAGATGCTTCTGGCAACCTATAAAAAGGATAAAAGCAGATTTGATGATGTTGTGAAAGCACTTGTTGAAAACAAAAGAGGAGGCAACGACTATAAGAGTGTTCTGGAAATATTGAATATATATCAGGCAGTTGGCGATATGCATTTTATTGGAGAAAGAGATTATTTCAATAAAATAGCAGAAAAGCTGAAAAAGGAATTAGGGACAGACCAATAAGGAGGACACCATGCCCAAACTTATCCTACGCTGCAACTACCTCAAAAACTCCCCGCCCGCACACCTTGCTAATTACATCAATTACATCGGCACCCGTGAGGGCGTGGAGAAGGTAGGCAGCACGACATCTTCACTGCCAGCCACCGACCGGCAGAAAAGTCTGATTGAAGATATTCTGGCAAAGATTCCCGATGCGAACCGGATGCATGAGTATCACGATTATATCCAAAGACCAACCAGAGAAAATGCATCGGAGTTTATTACGCAGGCGTTGGAAAATAACCTTGACATCATAGCGAAAAAGAAAAATTATATGGATTATCTGGCAAACAGACCGGGAGTAGAAATCATAGGTACTCACGGTCTGTTTTCAAATGAGGGAGAACCAGTGGTGCTGTCCCGTGTGGCAGAAGAGGTGGCAAATCATCCCGGTGTGATCTGGACGAATGTCATCAGCCTGCGGAGGGAGGATGCCGAGCGGTTAGGCTATGACAGTGCCGCCCAGTGGCAGGCACTGTTGAGGAGCAGGGTGCAGTTGCTGTGTGAGAATTGTAAGATAGACAGCCGGAACCTGAAATGGTATGCGGCATTCCACAATGAATCCCATCATCCCCATGTGCATCTGGTGGTCTATTCTTCTGATCCGTCCGAGGGATACTTGACGGCAAAGGGAATTGATGCCATGCGTTCTGCATACGCACATGATATTTTCCGGCAGGAGTTTCTAAGCATCTATGAGAAGGCAACCGAACAGAGAAACCAGTTAAAAGAGCAGGCAGAAAAAAGTCTGCTTTTTTTGTTGCAGCAAATGCAGGAGGGAGTCTGTCATAATCTCAAGATTGCAGAGCAGATGCAGCTTTTATCCAGACGGTTAAAAAATACCGGAGGGAAAAAGGTATATGGATACTTGAAAGCAGATGTGAAAGCCATCGTAAATGACATTGTAGATGAACTGGCAAAGGAAGAGCGTGTGGCAGAATGCTATCAGGCATGGCTAAAAAGCAGGGAGGAGATACAGCATTACTATAAAGATTCGGAAATAGAGAGGATACCGCTGTCACAGCAGAAGGAGCTAAAGAGCATTAAAAATATGGTCATCCGTGAGGCAGTCCGTTTTGGAGAAGGGTATCTGTATCTGGAAGAAGCGGAAACAGGAATAGAACGGCTGGAAGAGATATCCGAACAGCAGACAGAAAGCCTTGCCGCATTGCAGGGGGAGGACATGCCGGATATCATGCCTGGACAAACGGAGATGGAGGAGCAGGAACCAGACAGGCAGGAAGAAGAGCATGGGGAATCCGTTTCTTATTTTGCCAGATGGACGGACCGGTATAAAGAAGCGAGGGAATATCTCTATGGCACGATGGAGGCAGAACCGGATGAGGAGGCAGCCCATGAGAGCATGCTGGAAGAGGCAGAGCAGGGAAATGCGTATGCCATGCACGACATGGGAAAGATTTATGCACAGGGCATTGGATGTGAGGCAGACAAAGAAAAGGCAGATGTGTGGTACAAAAAAGCATTGGCGGCAATGCATTATGTAGAGCAGAAGAAAAGTAACACCTATCTGGAATACCGCATTGGAAAAATGTATCAGTACGGACTTGGTACAGACGAGAAACTGGAACAGGCAGGGGAGTGGTTTTCCAAGGCGGCAGCAAAGGAACATAAGTATGCGCTCTATTCCCTTGGCATGCTCTATCTGCAGGGGAAAGGAGTGGAGCAGGATGAGGAAACCGCATATAGTCTGCTGTTCCGTTCTTACAGCAAGGGAAATCCCTATGCGGCGTATGAACTTGGAAAACTGTATGAGACAGGATGCGGAACAGAGAAAAATCAGGAAAAGTCGGAAAATTGTTATCGTGTAGCCTTTCTAGGTTTTCTGAATCTTGAGAAAAGATCAAAGGATGATACGCTCTGGTATCGTATCGGCTGCATGTATCTGCATGGGATCGGGACAGAGGCAGACGAAACGAAAGCGGAACATTATCTGACAAAGGCATCTGATTATGGCAACACCCATGCCTCCTATCAGCTTGCCAGACTCTATATCAGACAGGAGAGCCAAAAGTTAAGCGGGGAGTCTGGGACAGCACCGGATTACGCAAAGATTGCAAAAGCGGTAAAGTGGCTGGAAGAATCAGCCGCACAGGAAAATCCGTTTGCGGATTATGCAATCGGACGGTTGTACAGGGAAGGCACACTGGTAGCAGAGGACATGGAAAAAGCAGTGTTCCACCTGAAACGTGCCGCAGATGCCAGAAACAGCTATGCACAGTATCAGCTTGGGAAAATATATCTGGAAGAGGACACTAAAAACATTCCGGCAGCCATACAGTATCTGACACTGGCTGCGAAACAGAAAAATCAATTTGCAGCATACAGGTTAGGGAAACTTTATCTTGCCGGAGAAGAACTGCCAAAGAACACGGAACTGGCACTGCATTATCTGAAGATGGCGGCAGACACCGGAAACCAGTATGCACAATATGCCCTTGGGAAAGTGTATCTGATCGGAAAGGATGTCCAGCAGGACAAGGAACTGGCATACGATTATTTTTTAAAATCCGCAGAGCAGGGAAATATTTATGCAGCGTATTTTTTAGAACACTGGAATGATATGCCACACCCCGATCTGTTCTTAATGGCAACAAGGCTCATGCGGCATCTGGAACATATCATCGAAGAGAATGTGGCTGGAAGAAAGAGTGGAGGACGCAGGCAGGGGATTGACAGAAAGCTGGCACGAAAAATCCGGCAGAAGAAGATTGCACAGGGACATGCCGTGGATGACCATGAGAACATGGTACAGACACAGTGATCACTGGAGGAGTGGTAGAAATGATGAGAGGAGGTACGATTGGGAGATTTTATTTACTTTACAGAGGAACAGAAGGAGCGTGCCAATGCAGTACAGATTGCGGACATCCTTCGCCGGGAGCATGAGGAGGTGGAGCGTTCCGGGAATGAATGGCGCTGGAAACGGCACAGGAGTGTGACTTTCCGGGGGAGCAGTGGGTACCGCCACAGCAGACAGGTCGGAAGTCATGCCATTGATTTTATGCAGGAATTCTTCGGGATGTCCTACCCGGAGGCGGTGAGCTATCTGCTGGACGGAGAACAGGGACAGCTTATTGAACGGGGAAAAAGGCAGGAGACAAGAAGAAAAGCGGCAAGAGGCGATAAAGGACGGCAGGCTGTAGAAAAAGAACAGACAGAGGAAAGAAAAGAACCGAAAGAGCCAAAGGAACTGAAACCGCCGGAGAAAAATCCGACCATGAAGAGAGTCTATGCATATCTTCTGCAGAAGCGTCATATTGACAGGAAAATCCTCTCGTATTTTGCAAAGGCAGGAACCATATATGAATCTGCGGAGCATCACAACATTGTGTTTGCCGGACTGGACAGCGAGGGGAAAATCCGGCATATCCATGTGAAGGGGAGCTGTTCCGACGGCAGGAGCTTCCGGCTGAATCAGGAAGGCTCGGAAGCTGCCTACGGATTTGGATACAGGGGAAACGGGAACAGACTGTATGTGTTTGAGGCACCCATTGACCTGTTATCATTTCTGTCCCTGTATCCAGAGAACTGGCAGGGGAACAGTTATATCACCTTAAACGGTGTGGCAGAGCATGCCATGCTGCAGGCATTGAAAGACAATCCCAGACTGGATACGGTTGTGCTGTGCCTTGACCATGATCCGGCAGGCATAGAGGCGTGCGGCAGACTGGCAGAGATTCTGGTACGCAATGGATATGGTGCGGTAAAGAGGTTACAGTCAGCCTGCAAAGACTGGAATGAGGATTTAAAAGGCAGATATGGTGAGGAAACAATTCCGGCACAGGAGCATCCGAGAGTCATGGAATGCAGGGCATGGACAGAGGTGCTGAAAGAAGTGACGGAATCCATCAACATCAAGTATGCCAACAGAAGTTATATCTGCCGTTATTATCAGGATATTTATAATGAACTGAAAAAGGGCAGGGGCAGGGAACAGCTTATGGATGCCTTTGACGGACCGGGGATGCTTTTGACCGGAGTGCTTGTGCGGTGCATGGAAAAAGAGGGAATCGCACTTGGCAGGGAAACTAGTGCAGACCAGATACTGGAAAATCTGTCAAAGCGTTATCAGCCGCATAAAGACAAGGGAAACTTCAACACCCGCATCCGGCAGATGCAGGCAGCCTTTGAAGAAACACTGGAGGTGTTCGATACAAAAGACTTAGAACAAAAAGAAGATCAGGAACTGCTTGCCAGAAAATGTATGAGCCTTGCGATGGAATGCATCCGGGCTCATATTTTTGTTGCCATCGACTGCGGGGAAGAGCAGATGAAGCCGGCAAAACAGACTGTGAAGGAACAGAAAATGGAACATCAGGAGGGAGGAATGATGCTATGCAGCCAGTCGTGATGCTGGTGATCGCAGGGGTGGCAATGTTTTCCGTGATTGGAGGCGTGTCACTTCTGTCACACTATTATACATTAAACGGAATCAAGAGCAGGACTGTCGGGGACGGTCAGCATGGAACGGCGAGATTTGCCACGAAAAAGGAAATCGCAGAAACCTATGTGCAGGTGCCCTATGAACCGGAGCTGTGGCGCAGGGGTGAGAACCTGCCGGCTGCACAGGGACTGGTACTCGGCAGCATGGAGCGGGCAGGAAAACTATACGCACTGGTGGATACCGGGGATGTGCATTGCCTGATGATCGGTGCGGCAGGAGTCGGAAAGACCGCACATTTTCTGTATCCCAACATTGAATATGCCTGTGCCTGTGGAATGAGTTTACTGACCACGGACACAAAGGGAGATTTATACCGCAACTATGCAGGCATTGCAAAAAAATACTATGGCTACCATACGGCAGTCATCGATCTCCGTAATCCGACCAGAAGCGATGGTGACAATATGCTCCATCTGGTCAACAAATACATGGATGAGTATCTTGCAGACCATACGGACTTGAGTGCCAAGGCAAAAGCAGAAAAGTATGCAAAGATTACGGCAAAGACCATTATCTCCTCCGGTGGTACGGACAGTTCCAGCTATGGACAGAATGCATTTTTCTATGATGCGGCAGAAGGCGTGCTGACGGCTGCCATCCTGCTCATTGCGGAATTCTGCCCGGATGGAAAGAGGCATATCATCAGCGTGTTCAAACTGATACAGGATTTACTTGCACCATCCAAAGTGAAAGGGAAAAACCAGTTCCAGCTACTTCTGGCGAAACTCCCGGATACCCACAAGGCGAAATGGTTTGCAGGGGCAGCCTTAAATACAGCAGAGCAGTCCATGCAGTCGGTTCTCTCCACAGCACTATCCAGACTGAATGCTTTTCTGGATTCCGAGCTGGAGCAGATACTCTGTTTTGATACCGCTATTGATGCAGAGCTTTTCTGTAAACAAAAGACGGCGGTGTTTCTGGTCATGCCGGAGGAGGACAATACAAAGTATTTTATTATTTCTCTGATCTTACAGCAGCTCTACCGGGAAATCCTTGTGGTGGCAGACGAGAACGGAGGGAAACTGGACAATCGTGTGGTTTTCTTCTGGGATGAGGTCGGAACGATTCCGAAGATTGAAAGCGCAGAGATGATGTTCTCAGCGTCCCGATCCAGAAGGGTGAGTATCGTACCCATGATCCAGTCCTTTGCCCAGCTTAATAAGAATTATGGGAAAGAGGGTGCAGAAATCATTATCGATAACTGTCAGGATACCATCTTCGGTGGGTTCGCACCGAACTCGGAGTCAGCGGAAGTGCTCTCCAAGAGCCTGGGCAGCAAAACTGTCATGTCCGGTTCCATCAGCCGGGGAAAGAATGATCCGAGCCAGTCCCTTCAGATGATCCAAAGACCACTCATGACAGCGGATGAATTGAAGTCACTGCCAAAAGGAAACTTTATCGTATCAAAGACCGGGACTCACCCTATGCGGACAAAACTGAAACTGTTCTTAAAATGGGGCATCACATTTGAAGAACCTTATGAGAGCGAAGAAAAATCTGCAAGAAAGGTAGCATACGCAGACAAGCAGGAGATTGAAGAGGAGATCATACGGAGATATATGTGCTGCATGGAAGAACCAGACGAGACACCTGCAGAAACGGCAAGGACAGGAGGGATGCAGCAGACACCGCTGACGGACACCATGAAAAAGATGCGGCAGACCTTACGGACGGAAGATTAGGAGGCAGGGTGACTAGGAAAGAAATCTATGAAACAGAGCTGCCACACAGGGCGGTGGCGGTCTATCTGTATCTGGAGACTCGTGCGGACAGGGAGAGGACATGCTATCCGGCAATCGGTACCATTGCCAGAGAGCTGCACCTGTCTGTAAGTACGGTCAAGCGTGCAATCCGCGATCTGGAGTGTGCAGGATTTATACAGAAAAAGCAGAGATGGCGTGAAAATGGAGGAAAGAGCAGCCTGCTCTATGAAATCATAAAATAGGCACAAAGGGATTACTGCGCCGGTCAGGTGGACTATGGTATGGTTCACCGTGGCCTGTGCAGGGAACTTTTCACTTTAAGGGGAAGAACAGAGAAAAGAAAATACAGTTGGCGATATGAAACATCAATATATTTTTTCGGAAAAAAACTAAGAATTGAAGTATTACCAGATGGATTATGTGGGGACTCATAATTTTATTTTCTAATCGTATTTCGTGCGGAAAAATCGTATTTCGTGATTTATATATTGTGCAAAACAGTAAAATAAAAAATAATGAATATGCAAGTTTAGAGTACTCATAGAAAAGAGGAAATAAGGTAACGAATGGTGGCATACTGAAGCTGATAGTGTTTATTTGAGGAGAGTGGTAATATGGTAGCAAAAAAAATGGAAAGAGTGCTTTTAATAATGTGGTTTGTTAGTTTAGTTTTTGTGTGCATTATAGGTTATAGGGAAATAATCAATGCTGTACCATATGGTTTGGAAATGGCTTCAAAAATTGTAAGTGAAAACAATGGGATGGATGGAACCTTATATCAAAAAATCCTAACGGAAGCAATTCATTGTTATCAGATAGTAGGTGCATTATTGGTTATGTTAGGTGGTTTTGGAATAATTAAATCGGTATGCGCAATAAAAGAAAAACATAGATAATTGAGAAAATGTGCTGTCAATTTGATGGCACATTTTCTGTGTGATAATACAATTGATATTGATGTTTTGGACACTTCAATGAAAGATTTTAATTAAATTAAAACAGGTAGAAAATAAAAATTAGAAATGTTCGATATATAATGAGAAAGAAGGTGAGTGCTATGCTGGAA